>OLFV01000137.1_pt1 | contig 85910 bp, 85 predicted proteins | sample 1605551 | NCBI WGS metagenome assembly OLFV01 (sample SAMEA3888922, study PRJEB22519) | human gut metagenome | biome: human gut; feature: human-associated habitat; material: faeces | place: Denmark | collected 2011
GGTAATGAGATACGGTTGACTGTGATATCCCGGCTTTGTCGCGGATGCTTCCAACGCACACTCCGCCCTTCAGATTCACCGCATCGTCAAAATGTCCTCCCTGCGGTGGAAAGTTTTTCTCCGGTTCCTTCAACCACTCAATAATGCTGAGCCGTGTTTCATTTGATAGTGCTTTAAAAATTTCAATCTTATCCATACGTCTATTATATCTATTTTTCGCGATATGTCAATGCTTATAAGCAAAAAAACGGCTGATAGAGAAATATATTTACTCTATCAACCGCCACATCAGAGCCATACGATGCCATCGCTGATGAGATTTTCCGGCTCCGCGACCAAAAAGAAAAGTCCGAGGTCGATAGTGCGGCCCCTACAGAATCGCAATGGAGACGTTGGACCCAAACCGTCTCGCTGACGTCTCACGGCCCGTCAAGGCCGTGTCTGCCTTCTTGTCAGATCCCCTCACGCCTTATTGAGAAACCGGATCACTTTGGCACGAGACAAGCACCTGAACGCTTGGATTCCGCACACATTTCCGTCCGTTTGCGGGAACTGGTCCAAATGCTATTTCTACCTATAATAACACGGCGGGCAGGAGGGAGGCCATCGTTATAAGATTCAAGCGGCGCATAACATCTAATCCCGACACATATGTTTCTATTATCCCCAGTTCATGCGCCTCTCCAGGCTCGCGCCCCCGTAGTGCCGTGGCAGATAAATGGTATCACTGTCGGCCTTGGTGTTTGGGAAAGCCTGACGGAAACCACACAAAATCTTATGTCTGCGGATAGTGAGTGTGTCTGTTACAGAAAAAAATCATTCATCACCTTCAGAGAGTAAGATGTCCCTTAATACCAATTCGATTTCATAATCCCCCCATTTTTGGATTGTGTCAATAAATTCCTGCAATTCGGCCTCGTCCGTAAAATAACTGTCGATGGACAGTGTTTGAGCACCAGTTATCTGATAACAGTGGTTGATATGGCTGTGGCACTGAGTAAGATAATCCAACAGGGACTTCATAAAACCGCTGTGTGGGGTTATTTTTATAAGGGCATGTGTTTTATAACCATATATGGGGCAGTTGACATTCACGGTATAGTGATGGACAACGCCCAAATCAGTCAGGCGGTCAAGACGATTCTTGACCGCCTGACTGGTTAAATGAACGCGTTTTCCCAGTTCAGTCATGGAAATTCTGGCCTCTTTATGCAGAATGCTGAGGATTTCATGGTCAGTTTTGTCAATTTTTTTGTTGTTGGCAGGTAAAAAATTCATGGCAATGCTCCTAACTTGAAAACTTGAAAATTTCAAGTGATTTGTCTGCATCTCTTGAAATCCTGTATCGTAAGTAAAATTCTAGCAAAGTATAATCACAATGTAAATTAAATTGTGCTTCAGAGGAGGAAATGAAATGAAGTGGAGAAAAACTTTACTGGCTGCATTCTTGGGAATGACGATGATGACGGGCAGTGCCTTTGCACAGGTTTCTTACCAGCATGTACGCAATGCTACGGGCAAACTGGCGTACAACGATACGGTATTTTTGATAGACCCCATGCTGGCAGAAAAAGGCCGTTATGAAGGCTTTGCTGGTTCTTTTAACAGTGAGGTGCGCAATCCCAAGGTGGACTTGCCCGAATCAAAGGAGGATGTATTAAAGGATGTTGATGCGTTAATTGTCACGCATACCCATCTTGACCATTGGGATGAAGTAGCTCAGCAGTTCATCAACAAAGATATTCCTGTATTTGTGCAGGATGATAAGGACGCTACTGAAATTCGCAAGGAAGGTTTCCGCAATATTCAGGTGCTGAATCGGGATATCGAGTTCCAAGGGGTGCGCCTGACCAGAGTAGAAGGCACGCATGGCACGGAAGAGATGTATGCCAATCCCGCTTATAGCGTACTGCTCGGAGAAAGTATGGGCGTGGTCTTTGCTGCTCCCGGTGAAAAAACTACTTACCTGATGGGCGATACGGTCTGGACGGCCCGGGTTGATAAAACGCTGCAAAATCGTCAGCCCGATATTCTGATTATGAATACTGGTTATGCTAAGTCCATCTGCTACAATGATTCCATTATTATGGGTACAGAAGATGTAGGCAGAGCGGCAACGAGAATGCCAAATGCCAAAATTGTAGCGGTGCATATGGATGCCATTAACCATTGCACCGTATCACGCAAGAATATGCGCGACTTTGTCCATAGCAGAAAGATAGACAAACAGGTAGCTGTACCGGATGATGGACAGATAATAAATTTTGATAAATAAGAACGTAACAAAGTGAGCTGTTGCATGTGAAATCGCGTGCAACAGCGTGATAAATGGGGGCTGTTGCACGTAATGTGACGTGCAGCAGTCCTTAAAATCGTTGTACTGGAATTGTTCCTTTTTCGTACAGGTTCCCATTCCGACTTATTCTAAAACATTACATATCGATAAAACAGGCCCGCAATCTCCTCAAGACTGCTCGCTCCTTCCATCCCCCTCTGCACTCTTCTTTCTGCACTTAATGGCCCAATTCCCATTGACAAACTGTACTTTATACGGTATCATTTAATACGCACAGAATTCATCCAGAGTAACGGAGGGACTGGCCCTATGAAGTTACGGCAACCATCAGCGCTTCTATTGGCTGAACGGTGCTAAGTCCATCAGGCATTGCCTGAAAGATGAAGATGAGTGAGCTCAACTGATTCCTCTTCATTTTCATGAAGAGGAATTTTTATTTTTACGGAGGTGAACCCCCTTGATAGAACTGCAGCACATCGACAAAATCTATCATACGTCTTCCGGCGACCTGCACGCTCTGAAAGACATCAATCTGATCATCAACGAAGGTGAGATCTTCGGCATCATCGGCCTTTCCGGGGCCGGCAAAAGCACCCTGGTCCGGTGCATCAACATGCTGGAAAAACCCACCAGCGGCAAGGTGATCGTGGACGGCCAGGAAATGACCGCCCTGGGCGAAGAACAGCTGCGGAAGGCCCGGCAGAACATCGGCATGATCTTCCAGCATTTCAACCTGCTGTCCAGCCGCACGGTTTTCGGCAACATTGCTTTCCCTCTGGAAATCCAGGGGCTGGACAAAGCCGCCATCCAGAAGAAAGTGGAACCCCTGCTGGACCTGGTGGGCCTGAAAGACCGGGCGGACCACTACCCCAGCCAGCTGTCCGGGGGCCAGAAACAGCGGGTGGGCATCGCCCGGGCCCTGGCCAGCGATCCCAAAGTGCTGCTCTGCGATGAAGCCACTTCCGCCCTGGATCCCCAGACCACGGAAAGCATCCTGAACCTGCTCCGGGACATCAACAAACGGCTCCACATCACCATCGTCATGATCACCCACCAGATGAATGTGGTGAAAGAAATCTGCGACCGGGTGGCCGTCATTGAAAACGGGGAGATCATCGAACAGGGCTCCATGGTGGATATTTTCACCAACCCCCAGAAAGCCACCACCCGGGAATTCGTGGCCAGCATCCAGCACAACGACCTGCCTGATTTCGTCAGGAAACTGGACATCCACAAGGATTACAAAGCCGGAGACAAGGCCCTGGTGAGCCTGAGCTTCATCGGCGACAGCGCCGGAGAGCCCATTGTTTCCGTGCTGATCAAAGAATACGATACCAACGTGAACATCCTCACGGCCAATATCGAAAACCTGCAGGATACCCCCTTCGGGACCCTGCTCATTGAAGTGGAAGGGGACGAGGCCCATCTGAAGAAAGCCCTGGATTACCTCCACGAAAGAAAAGTCAAAGACGAGGTGATCGGTTATGTCTCCTAATATGATCCATCTGCTGATTAAGGCCCTGGGAGAGACCCTCTACATGGTGGCCCTCTCTGCGGCCATTGCATCCCTGTTCGGCATCCCCCTGGGGGTGATCCTGACCATTACCGGAAAAAGCCACATCAAGGAAAATGCGGCTCTCCACAAGACCCTGGGCTCCATTGTCAACGCCCTCCGGTCCGTGCCGTTCATCATCCTCATGGTGGCCATCATTCCCCTCACCCGGATCATCGTAGGGTCTTCCATCGGCACCACCGCCGCCATCGTGCCTCTGACCATTTCCTGCACCCCGTTCATTTCCCGGATCATCGAATCCTCCCTGCTGGAAGTGGATCCCGGGGTCATTGAAGCCGCCCAGAGCATGGGGGCCTCCCCTCTCCAGATCATCTGGAAGGTGCTGCTGCCGGAAGCCATGCATTCCATTGTGCTGGGCATCACCCTGGCGGTGATCAGCCTGATCGGTTCCAGCGCCATGGCCGGTGCCCTGGGGGGCGGCGGCCTGGGGGACCTGGCCATCCGCTACGGGTATCAGCGGTTCCAGGCCGACACCATGATTGCCACCGTCATCGTCCTGATTGCCCTGGTCCAGCTGGTCCAGACCATCGGGAACAAGATTTCGGCCAAGTTGAACAAGACGAAGATCAAATAAAAAAATCCACCCCTCGAGGGTGGATTTTTTTTGCCCGCCCGGGCGGGCCATTTTGACAGCTGACCGTTGACAGGGATTGTTGCTTATGCAACAATCCGCTTCATCCCCACCTTCATCCCCAGCCGGTCCGCTTCTCCGGCTTTCATTTCCAGCACGGAAGTGGCCTTCAGGCAGGCGGAAAGGCCCAGCCAGGGATGGAGGTTTTTGACGATTTTCACGATTTCCATCCGGTCGTTGAAATACACCGCATCGATGGCAAATCTCATGAAGCACATGTGGATGCTGTTGGTGGGGTTCAGCCACAGGCCCGCAGCCGGAGGCAAAGGCTTCCGCAGCATCAGCCCCCGGAACCGTCCCCACCAGGTGTCAGCGATTTCCACAGCAATCCGGATTTCAGCATGGTCCCCAAAGGACCAGGTTTCCTGTTTGGACAATTTATTTTCTCCTTCGGCGTATGACCCATGACGTATGACGGGGCTGTTGCTCCTGCAACAGCCCCGCTTTCTCATTTCATCCTCTGCATCAGGGAAATCAGCGACGGCAGCAGCACCACCACGAAAATGGCGGGGAAAATGCAGAACACCAGGGGGAAGATCATCTTCACCGGTGCCTTCATGGCCTGGGTCCTGGCCCGCTGTCTCCGCAGGTCCCGCATGTTGTCCGCCTGGATCACCAGGGTATCGGACATGGAAGCTCCCAGCCGTTCTGACTGGACCACGGACATGACGAACAGGTACACATCCTGCACATCACACCGCCTGGCCATCAGCTGCATGGACCGGCGGCGGGTCATGCCCATCCGCACATCCCGGAGCATCCGGCGGAATTCATCGATCAGAGGGCCTTCCATCCGTTCCACCACTTTTCGCATGGCCCCGTCCAGCGACAGACCGGCCTGGACGGAAATGGACAGCAGATCCAGCACATCCGGCAGCTGCCGGATAATCTTCGTCTGCCGGTTCCGGATGATATGGTTCAGCACCCCGAAAGGCAGCATGGCTCCGAACAGCAGACATCCCCAGATCAATACAAGGCCCCCGAAGGTGCTCATGGGATGGCCGGTGGTGTACCGGAACCCCTGGAACCCCCAGAAAATCATGGAAACGAACCAGATGCCCACCAGGGTCCGGGGCTTCCAGATCCCCTGCTTCCCGGCCAGGATGATCCGCTGTTCCATCATCTGGGGCAGGGCTGAAGGAGCGAATTTGGAGAAAAAGTCCATGGCCTGGGCCAGCAGCCGGCCAATGGTCCGCTGGTACAGGGGGATCTTCTTCAGGTCATTGGGATTGTCCTCTGCTTCCTGGGGCTTTTCTTCTTCCCGGAAGGTTTCCAGCCGGCGCTTCACTTCTTCGCCCTGGATCTTCTTCAGGGCCAGCACCGACAGGGATAGATAGAAGAACAGCGCCAAGGCAATGGAAAGAGACAGTGCCAGCATGGTCAGTCACCTTCTTCCCAGTCAATCCCCGGCCGGGCCTTCTGCATAAAGGCCGGATATTCCACATTGTGAGATTTGAACTTGCTCAGGAACTGGGGCTGGAGCCCGGTGGGACGGAATTCCCCCAGAGCCTTGCCGCTTTCGTCAAACCCGGTCTGGACATACCGGAACAGGTCCTGGAGGACGATCACATCCCCTTCCATCTTCTGGACTTCCGTAATATAGGTGATTTTCCGGGATCCGTCCTGGATCCGCTCCTGATGGATGATCAGGTCCAGAGCCGAAGAAATCTGGTCCCGGATGGCCCGTACCGGCAGGTCCAGGCCGCTCATTAGCACCATGGTTTCCAGACGGGACAGTACATCCCGGGGGCTGTTGGCGTGGGCGGTGGTCAAAGACCCTTCGTGGCCCGTATTCATGGCCTGGAGCATGTCCAGGGCTTCGCCCCCGCGGACTTCCCCTACGATGATCCGGTCCGGGCGCATCCGCAGGGAGTTCTTCACCAGGTCCCGGATGGTCACGGCCCCTTTGCCTTCAATGTTGGCAGGCCGGGCTTCCAGGGTCACCACATGGGGCTGTTCCAGCCGCAGTTCCGCCGCGTCTTCAATGGTCACGATCCGTTCATCATGAGGGATGAAGGAACTGAGCACGTTCAGGGTGGTGGTTTTACCGGAACCGGTACCGCCGCTGATCATTACATTCAGTTTGGCATTCACGCAGGCCCGGAGGAAAATGGCCATTTCTTCCGACAAAGTGCCAAAGGATATGAGATTCTCCACAGAAAGTGGCGTCCGGGAGAATTTCCGGATGGTCACACAGGGGCCGATCAGGGAAAGAGGCGGGATCACCACGTTCACCCGGCTGCCGTCCTGGAGACGGGCATCCACCAGAGGCGAGGCTTCATCCACATGCCGGCCGATGGGGGTGACGATCTTGTCGATGATGGCCATCAGATGATTGTTGTCGTGGAACTGGGCTCCCGTAAGGTGGAGTTTCCCCATCCGTTCCACATAGATCTTCTTGGGCCCGTTCACCATCACTTCGGTGATGCTGTCGTCCTTCAGGAAGGGTTCGATGGGCCCCAGGCCCAGGATTTCGTCGCAGATGTCCGATACCAGCCGGGCCCGTTCCCCCCGGGGCACCACAAAGGGATTGTGCTCCAGCACCCGCTGGACATAGCCGGAAATCACATTTTCGATTTCCTGGCGGCTGTGGGTGGCAGAATCCAGTACCCGCTGCTGTTCCGCACTCATTTCATCCACAATGGCCCGGTGGACGGTAACCTTCAGGTTCTGGTATTCTTCTTCCCGGGCATCTGCCGCCCGTCCGGCAAATATGGGATTCTCCCGGACCTCGGGCTTGCCTTGTTCAGTTTTCCGTCCCAGCCGTTCCAGCAGTTTCAACGCCGTATCCCCCTTGTTTCCGCCAGGTCCCCGGATCCGGCGGTTCATTTCTTATTTTTGCTGATTTTCGTCGTACATGGTGTAGGTAGCCTTCATGGTCTTCAGGTCGCTGCCCTGGAGCAGCCCTGCCCAGGCCAGGTTGGAAAAGAAAGCCCCCTGGGTTTTGATGGGGGCCTGCACCGTCACCGTCACCGAAGGAGACCCATCCACCGTAGTCTGCTGGATGGTGATGTTGTCCACACTGGTCAGATTGTACAGGTTCCCCACAGTTTTGTATTCGTCGAAGTTCCGGTTCCGCACATTGTCCCAGTTGTCCCCGGGCTCCCGGACCACCGCCTCCCGGGCCACGGACCGGGCCACATTGTTGAAGGTGATGTAATCACTGAAGAACATCCCGAAAGCACACATGGCAAGCAGGATGAGAAAAAAAAGAGGGACCAGAATGGCAAATTCGATGATATCCTGTCCCCTTTGCCGTTTCATGGTGGTTCCCCCTTTCGTTGTTATTTTTCTACTGTTCTTTGGCTGTAAAACCAATGCGACAATCAATAGATCATTGCCCTTTAGAGTTTTTAGCTGCCTCTGTCATCAGGTTGCCGGCATTGTTAAATACATTGTTGATTTGACCAGCCAGGTTAGTCTGCTGATAAATCAGCCAGCCAATCCCAACGATGATGGCCAGCATCAGGGCATATTCCACCATGTCCTGGCCTTTTTCACCCAGACGGGGTTTAATGTACATATCGTACATCATCTTTGCCATGGTAATCATAGTTTTCACCTCCTTGAGTAAGTTTGTACAATTGCAGTATTTATAAAAAGGGAAAGTCCCTTTTTACCAAAATTCAGGGGACATGTTAAATCTTGATGTCCACGATCCGGCTGATAATCAGGTAGCCAATGATTTCCATCACCACGGCTGCCCCAATGGCCATTTTGCCAATGCTGGTGGTCAGCAGGGGTTTCAGGTATTCCGGAGAAGTAACCGCAAAAAACAGTCCCAGAGCCACAGGAATACAGGTCAGCACCAATCCGGAAAATTTCCCCTGAGCCGTCAGTGTTCCCACTTCCCGGCGGAGCCGGATCCGTTCACTGATGGTTTCCCGGATGGTATCCAGGATGGTGGCCAGATTGCCCCCCACCTGCTGCTGGATCAGCACTGCGGTGATCACCAGGGAAAAATCCTCGTTGCCCACCCGCTGGTCCATTTCCTGGAGGGCATCCTCCATGGTCCGGCCCAGAGAGGTATTCCGCATCACATTGGCGAATTCTGTGGACATGGGAGGCTGCATTTCCCGGGAGATGATCTCCATGGTCTGCAAAAAGGAGAACCCGGCCCGGAGAGAGTTGGATACCAGGGTGAGACAATCCGCCAGCTGCCGTTCAAAGGCTTCCTTCCGGCGGCTGATCCGCCGCTGGAGAAAGATCACGGCCCCGAACAGTGTCAGGATCCCTCCCAGGAGCCCGGTCACCAGGCTCCGGCCGGCCACCGCCGTAACCAGGAACACCAGCACTGCCAGTCCCCCGGCAATGGCCACATATTCCTTCCCCAACAAAGGCAGCCCGGCCTGGATCATCATCAGATCCAGCTTCTTCCGGTTCCAGGGACGCCCCGGTCTCCGGTTCCGTTCCGCAAACAGCTCATGGAACCGGTTCCGGAGGATTTCCCAGAACGGGGTCTTCCGGACAGCTGCCGGCTGGTATCCTGCATACTGCTGGATCCGCTGGGATACTTCCCGCCGCCGCTGGAGGTATACGGAAAGTCCCGCATACAGCCCCAGGAAAAACAGAAAGGCAAAAAGCAGAGAAACCAGACCAATCATGCTTTTCGCTCCTTTCTATCTGTATTATACCATGGATGGACCGCTGTACAACGGTCAAGTTTGCTAAATTTTCACCAGTGTTTAACCTGGTCCGCCATCTGTCCCACGGCTTGGGAGAAGGGATTCTCCGGAGCCTGGTTCAGCAGCAGCCGGCCATTGTCCGCCGCGGCGGATACCGCCAGGTATTCATTGGGCAGCACCTGGAATACCGGGAAGCCCAGGGCCTGGGAATACCGGTCCCGTTCTTCCTCCGTGCAGGGGGATACCCGGGTGAACACCGGCTTCACCCGCCGGTCACAGTCCTCCCAGGCCCGGAAGATCTCCAGGGCCCGTTTCATGTGTTCCACTTCGTAGCCCCCGTTCACCATGGCCATCACCAGGGTCTTGTCCGCCATTTCACAGGCGGTGCAGGCCACATCGGAAAACCCGGAAGATAGATCCACCAGCACATACCGGAAGATGCCCCGGGCCATTTCGATCAGGCTGGTCATCCCTTCCATGGTCACCGTTTCCGCCAGGTCGGGCTTGGCGGCCCCGCACAGCACGGAGAGATTCTCGTTCACCGGCACAAAATAGGATTTCAAAGTCACCGGGGACAGGAAGGAAATATCCCGCACTGCCTCCACAATGGTGCTCTGGGGGGTCAGGTTGAAGAACACCCCCATATCCCCGAACTGGAGATCCCCGTCGATGATGGCCACCGGTTCCCCGGTCTGCTGGGCCAAGGCGGCCCCCAGATTGGCAATCAGGGTGGTCTTCCCGCTTTTCCCCTTGGGGCTGAAAAAGGCCACCACCTGGGAATGCCGGGATGCCGAGGTGTTCTGGAGATTCTTCAGGGTATCCAGCAGTTCCTCTCCGGAAAAGGGCTTCACCATAAAGCCCCCGGCTCCGGACCGGAGCAGCCGGGACTGGGCTTCCGCATCCCACCGGCGGCTCATGCCGATGATCACCGTGTGGGGATAGGCTTTTTTCAAATCCGGCAGCAGGGTGCTGTTCCGGTCCAGGTCGATGTCCAGGAGGATCAGTTCCGGCTTGAAGGCCTGCATCTGGCCCAGGGCATCCCCTGCATTCCGGTACCGGGCACTCAGCTCAAACCCGGGCGTATTCCGGATGACACTGGAAAGCCGTTCCTGCATCACCTGGTTGTCTTCGATCAGTACGGTTCTGTAACCCACGGTTCATGCCTCCTCAGGAAAAGATACGGCTCAGCCAGCTGCCGCCGGAATGGCCGTCTCCGCTGTCCCGGCTGTCGGTTTCCGGATGCACGTAGCCATCCACCATGGAAGCCATCCCCTGGGCCAGGGGCGTATGCCGGCTGCTCAGGATGCAGGGCACCCCGGTGCGGATGGAATCCTGGGCCGTCTGGAAATCGTTGGGCAGCACAAAATCGAAATGCTTCCCCAGAATGGATTCCACATCCTCCACATCGATCCGGGTCTTGGCATTGCTCCGGTTCAGCACGTAGCGGATCTTGCTGTCGTCGTAGCCCAGTTCCTTCAGGGTGTCGGACCCCCGCTTCATGTTCTTGATGGTGGGGATGAAATCCACGATTCCCACAAAGTTGATCAGGGTGGACATATCCATCAGCAGAAGGTTCAACGCGCTGAAGGTGGAGGTGGTGTCCAGGATCACATAATCATATTCCAGCTGGAGCTGGAGCACCAGGGATTTGATGATGTTGTTGTCCATATTGTAGGCTTCTTCCAGCAGTTTGGGATTGGCCAGCACATCGAATCCCGTGTTCCCTTCCTGGTACCGGGTCAGGTATTCCACGGCCACCGTATCTTTGGGATGCTGTTCCATGGATTTCTGGGCGTCCGCAATGGTCCGTTCCGGATTCAGCTTCAGGTAGTAGCACACATCCCCGAACTGGAGATCCAGGTCTGCCAGGCACACCTTCAGCCCCTGCCGGGCCAGTTCCGCTGCAATGTTGATGGCCAGCAGCGTCTTGCCCACGGCATAGGCCGTGCTGAAAACGGTAAATAGGGTCCCTTTCCTGCCTTCCATAGCTTCATGCCTCCTGCTGTTTCTGGTTCATGGTTCATTGATTGTCAGGGGCGGGCCGGGTTCTGCCACTGGTTCCGGTACGCCTGCCGGAGCTTCCGGATCCGTTCCCGGAAGCTGGTGGGCCGCCGGGTTTCCGGCTTTTTCTTTTCCACCAGCAGGGGTTCCTTCCCCATGTTCCGTCCCTTGTTTTCCGCTTCCCGGGCTTCCGGTTCGTCCAGCTGGATCTCTCCGTTGGGTTTTTCCACCCCCACCACTTTCAGTTTCTCTTTCCGCAGCTGATAATCATCTTCGGAGAGAGGCACCAGGACGGTTTCGCCCTTTTCGTCAGTGGTCCGGAGCAGCCGGGAAGGTGGTTCCGGTGCTTTCTTTTCTTCCAGGATCTCCGTATCCGGATGTTCTTCCGGACGGCCGCCCCAGATATCCCGTTCCTGCTTGTCGTTCCCCGGTTTCACCGGCGTATTCACATCCACTTTTTCCGCATTCCGTTCATACCGTTCCGAAGCCTCGTAATTTTCCTTCATCCGCTGGCTCATGGAAACAGGAGAATCGTCCCCTACCAGAAGCGGCGTGATCAGGATCAGCAGTTCCCGGTTGTCCCGGGTGGTGGAGGTATGCCGGAAGAACTGGCCGATAATGGGGATATCCCCCAGCAGCGGAATCTTGGAAACGGACTTGCTGTCCTCGGAATTCAGCAGCCCTCCGATGGCCATGGTCATACCGGAGCGGACATTGATCATGGCTTCCGCTTCCCGGGAGGCAATGGCCGGGATGGAAAAATCGTTTTCCTTCACACTGTGGCCGTAATCCAGGGTGGATACTTCCGCATGGACCTTGGAGGTGATCTTGTTGTCCGCATCCACCACCGGCTCGATGTCCAGTTTCACCCCGTAATCCCGCCAGTCAATGGCAATCTGCCCGTCCCCGGCGGAGGTGGGGATGGGGATCCGGCCCCCGATCAGGATCTTGGCCTTCTGGCCGCTCATGGTGGTAATGGAAGGCCGGGACAGGATCCGGGCCTTGCCGCTGGTTACCAGGGCCTGGAGAGAGGCGTTCAGGTTGGACAGATGGCTGCCGAACCAGCCGAAACTCCCCCGCTGTTTGTAGAAGTTTTCCCCGGCATAGAACAGACCGGGGGTCCCCCGGGTAATGTCCGTGGAATTGCTGTTCCCCGTCGTATTATCCCCCAGAGTCGGAGACCAGTACTGGATCCCCAGGTCCTTTTCCGCTGAGGTGTTGATTTCGATGATCTGGGCCACCAGCCGCACCTGGGTGGGTTCCGTCATGTCCAGCATGTCGATGATGTTGGAATCAGTGGTCCCTCCCTGGGCCGCGGTGCCTTCCTTGCCTCCCGCCTGGGCGGTGGAGGTGGTGCCCCCGCCGCTGCCCAGATACATCTGGGCCACCTTGATGGCGGAATCGTGTTCATACTGGTTCTGGACCCGGCCCCGGAGCAGCACCTTGCCATTCATCATCTGCACCTGGACTTCCGGATAGCCGATGGCTTCCTGGATGGCCTGGGCCGTGCCTGCATCACTGCCGGATACGAACACATTGTATTCTTCCCGGCCGTTGTCGGACCAGACCAGCAGCGTAGTAGAACCGGGCTTTTTCCCCACCAGCAGGAAATCATTGCCGGAAAGGAGCCGCACATCGGCGATTTCCGGATTCCCCACTGCCAGCCGGGTGATTCCCGAAGCTTCCATATACCGGGACCCGTTCACCGCCACGCTCAGGGTGGTGGCGGCCAGCGCCTGTCCCGTCATTCCCAAAATGGCCGCCGTCACAAGGAGGCCCATCCGTTTGCTGTAATTGATCATGATCATTTCCCCCTGGTTGCACTGGTTCCCCGAATGACTTCGATACCCGACAGTCCGCCGGCGTCGCCTCCACCGTCTCCGGAAGGAGCCGCCGGTGCCTGGGGAGCCGGCCGGGGCGTATAGTCACGCTGAACTGCCGGTGCCGGTGCTGGGGTACTGGAGGATGCCGTATTGCCAGGCAGAGGGATCACGTAATAGCCGATGGATTTGTCATCTGTGGAACCATCCGCCGGCCGGAGCATCATCTGGAGCTGGCCGATCCGGGAGGACCCGATCAGTTTGGCTGCATCATAGGGTGTGAGGGCCACGGTCACCACCGAAGGAGTGCCCATGGAACCGGTGCTGCCGGAATTTCCCGCCGGCTGGCTGCCGCTTGTCAGGGTCTTTTTATCGCTGCCGCTGGTCTGGGTGGTACCCTGGGGCCGGTCGGAGCTTTTGTTCACTGCCAGGATCAGCACATCTTTCAGCAGGGTCTTGGAAACGATTCCGTTCCCTTCCTTATCCGTCACCAGCAGGATATCCACTTTGTCCCCGGGTTTGGCAAAACCGGAAACCCCGGTCACATCATTGACCCCGAAGGAAACCGCCCGCATCCCGTCAGGGATCATCCCCACGAAGCCGCCCCCGTGGGAGGTCAGTTTCCGTTCCGTCAGGATATCCCCTGCAAACAGGTCGATGCCGGTTTTCTTCCCCAGGGCCTGTTTCTTGTCCGTCAGAGCCCCGGCCGGTACCAGATTGGCCGGTACTTCCACGGTTTTCAGCATTTCCTCCGTGAGCACGGTCTGGGGTGCGATATCCCGGGCCGCTTCCACCACGGTCACATTCCCGGCCGCCACATTTCCGGGCTTCTGGTCCGGGAACAGGGCAGATAAAATCACGTACAGCAGCAGGAATACAGCCAGTGCCGCGGATCCGCACAGCAGCATCAGTTTCCTGGGCGACATTTTCTCGATGATTTCAGTGAGTTTCTCCAGCTTCTTCACAATGCTCCCCCTTCGTTCCCCGGAAAAAGACGGCAACATCCCCAAACCGTCCTCCTCCTGTTCCTATCCGTCACAAATGGTCACGTGACCGAATTGTGAATATTTTTCTCTATTTTACCACATTTACACCGGTTGTACCACTGTTTGGCTGAGGAATCGTATGAAAAAGGGCCCTCTTCCTTCTTCTTCCACAATCGTATATAATAAAAACAGTTTTGACTGTTATTTAAACCACTGACAAAAGAGGGATCCCACATGACAAAACAGGCCGTAATCATCGGGGCCGGGCCCGCAGGGCTTACGGCTGCCTATGAACTTCTGCGCACCACTTCCATCCATCCTCTCCTTCTGGAGGCTGATACCCAGGTAGGCGGTCTTTCCCGCACCGTCAACTTTTCCGGCAACCGGATGGACATCGGGGGCCACCGGTTCTTTACCAAAAACACTCGGGTCCAGGCCCTTTGGGACCAGCTGATGCCCCATGCCTCCGCCCCGGCCCTGGACGACCGGCTGCTCCACCGCTCCTGCACCCTGGTTCCCCAGGGGGCCGACCCGGAACAGGCCGACCGGGTATTTCTGGACCGGCAGCGGGTATCCCGGATCCTCTACCGGCACAGATTCTTTGATTACCCGGTGTCCCTGAACCGGACCACCATCCGGAACCTGGGCCTGGGCACCATGGCGGAAATCGGCTGTTCCTACCTGGCTTCCTGCATCCACAAACGACCGGAACACACCCTGGAAGACTTTATGGTGAACCGGTTCGGGGAAAAACTGTACCAGACCTTCTTTGCCGGCTATACGGAAAAAGTCTGGGGCCGCTCTCCCAAAAACCTTTCCGCCGACTGGGGCAGCCAGCGGATCAAAGGCATCTCCATCGGTGCCGTACTGAAGGACCTGTTCCAGCGGACTTTCCACATCCAGCCCAAATCCGTCCAGACCTCCCTCATTGAACGGTTCGCCTATCCCAAACTGGGCCCCGGCCAGTTCTACGAAACCCTCCGGGACGAAGTGCTCCGGCTGGGAGGAGAAATCCGCATGGGAGCCACGGTCACCGGATTCACCAGCGGCCCGGGAAAGACCCTGTCCGCCGTCCAGTACCGGGATCAGCAGGGGAAGCTGCACCAGGTGCCGGGGGATATTGTCCTCTCCACCATGCCGGTAAAAGACCTGGCTGCGGGGCTGCCCCAGGACTGGCTTTCCCCCAAAGCCCGGGAAACCGCTGCCACCCTCCCCTATCGGGACTTTATGACGGCCGGGCTCCTGGTGGACCGGCTGGAACTGAAGAATGAAACGGACCATCCCACCCTGAACCATATTGTCCCGGACTGCTGGATCTATGTCCAGGAACCGGAGGTGAAACTGGGGCGGCTGCAGATTTTCAACAACTGGTCCCCTTATCTGGTCCGGGATCCCCTCCACACCCTGTGGATCGGCCTGGAATACTTCTGCCAGGAAGGGGACGCCCTCTGGTCCATGACCGATGAGGATTTTCTGGCTTTTGCGGCCAAGGAACTGGAAACCATCCAGGTGATCCGGCCCGGTGCCGTGCAGGAAGGCCATGTGGTGCGGATGAAAAAAGCCTACCCGGCTTATTATGGCAGCTACCGGGATTTTCCCCGGCTCCGGCAGGAACTGGACACCATCCCCAATCTCTACTGCATGGGCCGGAACGGCCAGCACCGGTACAACAACATGGACCATTCCATGCTCTCCGCCCTCACTGCCGTGGATCTGATCCGCCAGGGCGAAACCAATAAAACTGCCCTGTGGCAGGTGAATACGGAACAGGAGTACCAGGAAACGGAAACACAGGGAGGGCAGAACCATGAAAAATAAGATGGGATCTCTGGTCTACGCTTTTCTGATGCTATTTGTTGTAGTGATTTTCACCAACCGGTTTGACAACGACGGCTGGTTCCTGCTGAACAGTGGCCGGTATGTGGAACAGTTCGGCATCCCCCATGTGGAACCGTTTACCATCCATCAGAACTTCCATTTTGTCATGCATCAATGGCTCTTTGATCTGGGGTTGTGGAAGCTGTACAATCTGGGTGGTCTGAAAGCCATGATTGCTTACAACTGGATTATATCAGCTGTCTTTCTTTTTCTATATTCCCGTTTGATAAAATTGAAAGTTGGACAGATTTCGGGAGCTGTTCGCCTTTTTCTGCTGCTCTGGCTTCTTCTGATGTCCATGGGGTATTTGTTCCAGCGGCCTCAGACAATGTCCGGTTTGATTTTTCTTCTGGAAATCTATCTGTTGGAAAAGTCCTCCAAACGGGATCGTATGCCCCGGTTCCTTCTCCCGGTTTTCTTTCTGCTATCTGTTCTTCTGAGTAACCTGCATGGAGCCATGTGGCCCATGTTCACCGTTTTCCTGCTGCCTTATGCCTGTGAAGCTTTGGCAGGGCCCAAACTTCCTTTTGGTCGATGGGAACTGACATGGAAGCCCAGGGACTTCTTTTTGCTATTGGCAGTCGTCCTGGCCGGAGGTTTCTGCAACCCCTATGGAACGGAAGCCATGACCTATGCCTTCCGTTCTTATGGATACCATGAAATCAACCAACTGGTTTCTGAAATGCATCCCTTATGCCTCGATTTCGGAACTCCTTTTATGGTCATGATTTTCACATTGTTGTTTATTTGCACGGTCTGTTACGCCCGCCATTCCCTGCCTCTCCGGCAGCAGCTGCTGGCTCTGGGCACCGGTTTCATGGCCCTCCAGGCCACCCGCAGCAGTCTGCTGTTCCTGCTGGCCGGTCTGTTTCCATTGGCGGAAATCCTGGCCAACCACAAATTCCGAAAGACTGCCGGTTCTGCCTATGTCTGGTCCCGGGCCCGCCGGATGGTGGCCCTTATGGTGCTGGCGGCCATTGCCGGAGTCGTTGCCCTGTTCCAACAGACCAAAATTCCGGAAGGACGGGGAGCCCTGTTCTTTGGGAGTTTTATCTTATTGGCGCTGATGACCCTTTGGTCTCTTTGGCGATTGTGGAAAACCCACAATCAGGAGGAAACCCTGAAACAAAATATCCGGGTATTCTTTGCGCTGGTTGTCATGATGCTGATGATTCCCTTTTCCGTGGCCTGGTTCCAACCGCCCCGGGAAGATGTCATTCTCTCTAAAAGTGTGGAAATCATCAAACAGGATGCCGGCAGCAACCCCATCTGCCTGTGGACAGGATACAACGATGGTCCCTATGCGGAATTCCAGGGGATTCCCTGCTACATGGACGCCCGGGCGGAAGTATTCAAGCCCAAACTGAATCACCAGAAAGATGTGATGGAGGAATATTGCTCCCTGCTTTGGGGGAAACTGGATTACCGTGATTTTGTCACCCGGTATCCCTTCACCCACTTCCTCACCACTGATCTGGACCCCCTGTACGTGAACCTGAAAAACGATCCCCGGTTCGAGCTGTTGTGGGATTCAGAAGAAGATGAAGAAATCCAGGAAAAGGCCACGGAAGTGGAGAAGAAGAAAAAGGTCAGGGTATATAAATGGAGACATTGAGGCAAAACCTCAATGTCTCCATTTTGTCAGCGGCCACTGGGAACGGGTCCTTTCCTTTGGCCGCTGGCCGTTGACAGCTGACCGTATTTACTTCAGCAGCCCGCTTTCTTTCCAGGCCCGGGTGACCTTTTCTCTTTCTTCGTCGGTCATGGGGCACAGAGGCAGACGGTAGGGCCCCGGGTTGAAGGGGGTCATTTTGGCCACAGCTTCTTTCACCGGGATGGGGTTGCTCACCAGGAACATGCTCCGGGACTGGAGGACCATGGTTCTGTTCAGGTCCCGGGCTTTCTGGACTTCGCCCCGTTCATAGCTCTGCATCAGTTCCTGGATCATTTCCCCGTTCACATTGCTCAGGACGGAAATCAGGCCCACGGCGCCCACACTCATGAAGGGCAGGATCAGGGCGTCATCCCCGCTGTAAATGGAGAAATCTTCCGGTACCAGGCGGTACAGATCTTCCACCTGGCTCACATTGCCGGCGGCTTCCTTGATGGCCACGATGTTCTTGCATTCGTGGGCCAGCCGGGCAATGGTGGCGGGCAGGATGTTGCTGCCGGTCCGTCCGGGTACGTTGTAGATGATGATGGGCAGGCTGGTGTTGTCCGCAATGGTCTTGTAATGGCGGTAGAAGCCTTCCTGGGAGGGCTTGTTGTAGTAGGGACCCACCACCAGGACGCCGTCGGCGCCCACTTTTTCCGCCAGTTTGTTCATTTCCAGTACATCGGCCGTATTGTTGGAGCCGGTACCCACGATCACCTGGCCCTTGCCCTTGGTCCTGGCAATGACTTTGGTGAACAGTTCTTCTTTTTCTGCATAGGTCATGGTGGGGGCTTCACCTGTGGTGCCGCTGACCAGGATGGAATCAGAGCCGTGGTCCAGCAGCCAGGCGGCGAATTCCGCCGTCCCGTCCGCATTCAGGGAACCGTCTTCATGGAAGAAGGTCACCATGGCTGTAATCAGTCGTCCGAAATAGGGTTTCTTGTTCATGCTTACCACCTTTTATTGTTGGAAAGCAGCGTGCAGGGCATTGACTGCTTCTTTTACCTGTTCTTCCCGTACAATGGCGGAAATCAGGTTGTCTGAATCTGTTGTTTGAAGGATTTCGATGCCGGATTTGGCCAGGGCATTGATGAACCGGGCCATGATGCCGGGGACGCCGCCCATGTGGGAGCCCACCACGGTCACTTTGGCGCAGTTTTCCACCTTGGTGTACTGGCAGTTTTCCGCTTTCAGCACTTTTTCCGCATCATCGGCGGCGGCGCTGTACACGGCGAACATCAGGGAATGGGGCTGGAGGCTCATGGTGCCGATGCTGACCCCGTTTTTGGCCAGGGTATCGAACAGATCGGCTCCGTCACTGCTGTCCAGGTTCACGGAGAAGAAAGCAATGTTGTTCTTGCTGGCTACCCCGCAGGCATGTTTTTCTTCCAGGGAATCGGTTTCTTCCATTTCCTTGGGCTGGTCTTCCTTGCTGATCAGGGTACCGGGGGCTTCGGAGAAGGTGCTCTTCACCACCATGGGGACCCCATAGCGCATAACGATTTCCACGGCCCGGGGATGGATGACCTTGGCACCCTGGTGGGCCATCTCACGGATTTCATCATAGGAAATCTGTTTGATGATATGGGCATTCTTGACAATCCGGGGATCGGCGGTCATGACCCCGTCCACATCGGTGTAGATTTCCACTTTGTCCGCATGGACGGCCACACCGAAGGCGGCGGCAGAGGTATCGCTGCCCCCGCGGCCCAGGGTGGTCACGTTCTTGTGGTCCGCCGTCACGCCCTGGAACCCGCAGACCACGGGGATGATCCCCTGTTCCACCAGTTCCAGCAGGTTGTCCGGTTCCACGGTGCGGATCTTGGCATTGCCGTATTCGTCATCGGTGATCATGCCGGCCTGGCCCCCGGTAAGGGCTTTGGCCTTCAGGCCTCTTTCCTGGAGGGTGGCGGCCATTACTGTGGAGGAGATGATTTCCCCACAGGCCATCAGCAGATCCAGTTCGTGAGGAGCCGGGTTGGGGTTCACGCTTTTCAGCATATCGATCATGGTATCCGTGGCAAACGGGTCTCCCCGGCGGCCCATGGCGGATACCACCACAATGGGTGCATAGCCCTGGGCAATGGCTTCCTGGACCTTGCCCACCACTTTTTCCCGGGTGGCAGGCGTAGCTACGGACGTTCCTCCGAATTTTTGTACAATGATTTTCATTTTAACCTCAGGCTCCCCTCAAAATCTCTAGGTTCTTGTTCTTACAGCCAGCCGTTCTTCACCATGGTTTCGGCAATCTGCAGGGTGTTCAGTGCGGCCCCTTTGCGGATCTGGTCGCCTACGCACCAGAAGTTGAAGCTGTTGGCGGCGGATTCGTCCCGTCTCAGACGGCCCACATACACATCGTTCTTGCCGGAGGTGTACAGGGGCATGGGATAGATCTGCCGGGAAGGATCATCCTGGAGCACCACACCGGGGAAGCCGGCCAGGGCTTTGCGGATGTCTTCCAGTTCCACATCATGTTCCAGTTCCACGTTGACGGATTCACTGTGGCTCCGGTAAACGGGGACACGGACGGTGGTGGCGGTGATGCGCATTTCCGGATCGGAGAAGATTTTCTTGGTTTCGTTGACCATCTTCATTTCTTCCTTGGTGTACAGGTTGTCCAGGAAGATATCGATCTGGGGCACCAGGTTCAGAGCCAGGGGGAAGTGTTTTTCAGCGCTGGCGCTGGGGAAGATCCTGGCGGTCATTTCTTCGCCCCGGGCAGCCTGTTTGATCTGGTTTTCCAGTTCGTCCAGCCCGTCTTTGCCGGCACCGGAAGCAGCCTGGTAGGTGGAAACGATGATCCGTTTGATCCGGGCCAGGTCATAGATGGGTTTCAGGGCCATTACCATGATGATGGTGGAGCAGTTGGGGTTGGCGATGATCCCGTGATGTTTGGTGATATCCTGGGGGTTCACTTCAGGAACGATCAGAGGCACATCCGGATCCATCCGGTAGGTGCTGGAGTTGTCAATGACCACGGCACCAGCCTTTACGGCAATGGGTGCGAAGGTCTTGGAAATGCTGCCGCCGGCGAACAGGGCCACATCCACCCCGTTGAAGGAGTCAGCCTTGGCTTCTTCCACTTTATAGGTCTTGCCCCGTACGGTCAGTTCCTTGCCGGCGCTCCGGGCAGAAGCCAGCAGCTTCAGATTTTTGAAGGGGAAATCCCGTTCGTTCAGCAGATTGATGAATTCCTGTCCAACGGCGCCGGTGGCACCCAGAATTGCCAGATTGTATTCTTTCATTGCACTCGTCTCCTTTGTTTACATGAGGTAATGCCCAAAAAGGGGACCCATCCACCGTCCATGGGGACGGTCCCCCTTCCCTTTCAGGAAAGGACTTCCTATGGAAGCCTTACTCCAGGATCTGATCCAGTCCGTACACCAGGCCCTTGCGTTTCACCATGGTCCGGCAGCCCAGCATGACCCCGGGCATGTAGCATTCCCGGCTCACCGGGTCGTTGCGCACCGTAAGGGTTTCGCCCATGCTGCCGAAGATGATTTCCTGGCTGGCCACGAACCCGGGCAGCCGTACGCTGTGGATCCGCATCCCTTCGTATTCGCTGCCTCTGGCATGGGGCAGTTTTTCCACTTCATCCGGATTGCCCTGCTGGACAAAGCCGCCCCGGACTTCCGCCAGTTTCTGGGCGGTAAGGATGGCCGTGCCGCTGGGAGCATCCAGCTTTTTGTCATGATGCATTTCGATGATTTCCACCTGGGGGAAGTATTTGGCCACTTCTGCAGCGATTTTCATCATCAGGACAGCCCCCATGGCGAAGTTGGGGCAAACCAGGATACCCACGCCGTTCTTTTCCGCCAGGCCTTTCAGTTCCTCCAGATTTTCCTGGGTGAAGCCGGTGGTGCCCACTACGGCGTTGACCCCGGCGTTCAGGATGATCCGCAGGTTGTCCATGACCACATCGGGCCGGGTAAAATCCACCACCACATCGGGCTTGCAGGTTTCCAGGGCCTGGACCAGGTCTGTATCCACCGGGCAGCCTTCCACGGTTTTGTCCTTGCCGAACTTGTCCACAGCACCCACCAGTTCCATATCTTTCTGCTGCAGGACCGTTTGTACCACTGTGTGCCCCATTCTGCCCAGGGCACCGTTTACCAACACTTTGATCATACCAAGCATCTCTCCTTTGTGCATTCCTTTGGGAGACAAAAAAACAGGTCATGGAGGCGAGCCCAATGACCTGCAAGAAAAGAAGCCGCTCCTGCCATGGCAGGGGACTTGTTTCCGTTCCCATTGATAGCTCTCCACCCAAAGGCGACAGTCTGCAGATTGTTCACCTGCATCCCAGCATAAGCGCGCACCCGCAGCTTTGCTTCGGCGGTTCCCCTTTCGTTCCCTTCGTCGGTGTCCCTCTGAGAATTACTGATGTTTTCCGCGCCTCTATCTTTTGTTCAGTTATGGTTACAGTATAGGAGTTTCCGGCTGGCTTGTCAACCTTTATTCTCCCACAAAGCTGATTTTTTTCAGTCCCGGAGGTCCTTCCGCAGTTCCGCCTGGGTGCGGCTGAAGAAATTTGTCAAATCCTTTACAAACTGCCGGGAATACACCGTGCTGTCAATGGTACTCCGTTTGGCGAAAATGGCCTTTTGCTGGGCCAGGGACTGACCTTCATAGCTGCGGAGGGCTTCCACCATTTCTTCATAGGTGGCCCCGTAGCTGTAATCCGGGGTGGCTTCCATCTGTCTGCCCAGGGCCAGATAGAATTCGTTCCAGTCCTCCTGGGTCAGATCCTTTTTCAGGGCCGCCATGCAGCCCCGGATCAGATGGGCCTTCAGGTAGATGTATTCCCGCAGGGCCGTTTCCCGCTGTTCCGGGAACAGCTTGAACCATTCATACAGCTGATAGCCGCCCCAGTCTCCCATGGTGTCTACCAGGCTGATCATTTTCTTCCATTTGTTTTCCGTCATATCAGTGCCTCATTTCGTGGTGCTGCCGAAGCCGCCGCTCCGTTCCTGTTTGGGTGCTTTGCCGTCGTCATCGGCCAGCAGATAGGTGTAGAAAATCCCCTGGGCCACCCGTTCCCCCTTTTCCAGGGTCACGTCCTGGTCGGTATCGTTGGCCAGGGCCAGCAGCAGATGGCCTTCGTTGTCCGGATTGTTGTAGTAATCCGCATCCACGATGCCCTCGTTGTTCACCAGCCGCAGGTGACGCTTCACCGCCATGCTGGACCGGATATGGATGCCCAGGTATTCATTGTCCTGCATATAGGCCTTTACCCCGGTGGGGACCATTTTCTGGCCGTGGGCCGGGATGGTCACCGTTTCCGGCAGGTAGATGTCGTACCCGGCGCTCCGGGCGGTCTGCCGGCTGGGCAGGGGAAAATCCATTTCTTTATAGGAAGAGATTTTTTCAAAACCGCGGATTTTCATGTTTCACAGACTCCTTTTTGTGCTCCATTTTCCAGGCCTGGATTTCTTTTTCCAAGGCGTCCACAAAGGTCCGCTGGGGAATGGGGCTGAAATTTTCCTTGATCTTTTTCTTTTCCAGGGTCTTCCCGTTCCGGGTCAGCACCTGGATCTGGTTGATCCGGTAGGTATGGCCGGCCTCGTCGATTTCCACATCCATGATGCATTCTTTGGCCGAATCCGTTTCTTTCAGCTTTTTGGCGTACAGATGGTCCAGCAGCCGGATGAACGAGGGATTCTTCAGCACCGCCCGGGCCGTAGCCTGGGTCAGGGACGGGGTCTTGGGTTCCTGTTTGAACGAGGCCAGATCCGTATAATAGGTTCCGGATTTGTTTTCGCCCAACAGGCTCCATTCAGTGGGTTTGGCCGCCAGAGCATCCCCGCAGCCCCAAAGGACAAAGCAGGAAAACACCAGGGCCAGCAGTTGTTTTTTCATGGGCCCACTCCTTCTCAGTTTGTTTATCTTTCCATATTATAGGATACGTGGTTGTCAGCGGTCAACAGTCAACAGTCTTCCACCACCCCATCATCACCGCTCCGGCGGCGCCGGCTTTTTCCAGTTCCGGTTTTTTTTCCGGTGTCACCCCTCCCAGAGCATAGACGGGAATGGGACTTTGGGCGCACACCTGCCGGAGGGCTTCCAGGCCCCGGGGCGGCAGCCCCGGCTTGCATTGGGTGGGATACACATGGCTGAAGGTGCAGCAATCCGCCCCCAGCCGGGCCGCTTCCTGCACTTCGTCCAAACTGTGGCAGGAGGCCCCCACCCTCCCCGGGAAACCTTGCCGCCACCCGGCAGGCAGCTCCCGGAGCACCGGCATGGGCAGCTGGATCCCATCCGGCCGGAGTTCCACCGCCGCCTCCAGGAACGTGTGGAACCAGCAGGGCACCCCTGCCCGGCGGCATTTTTCCAGCACCTGCCGGCCCAGGGCCAGGTATTCCTCCAGAGAAAGGTCTTTTTCCCGGAGGATCACCCCCGCCGGGCGCAGGGCCAGGATCCGGTCCAGCTGTTCCAGAAACGGCAGGGCATACAAATGCCGGTTGGTGATGCAGTACAGGGGAAAAGACATGGGAAAAGGCCTCCTTGGGTGGTTTTGGTTTGATTATAGCACAAACGGGCCTGCTGTGGGGCAGGCCCGTTTCAAGTGGGTAAGTGAATAAGTGGTTAGGTGATTAAGTGGTTAGGTGGTTAGGTGGTTAAGTGATCAGATTGACAATTGACCAGTGACAACCAATTTATTTCTTCCACAGCCCGTGCAGGTTGCAGTAAGCATAGGCGGCTTCCACTTCGTCCCCATCCACCAGAGCGAATACGGCCTTGGGCGCATCTCCCGGTTTCAGTTCTTTTCTCTGGTTCCCCTCTTTGGTGTGCAGGGAGATCCATTCGATATAGTGTTCCGGCTGCATGGGATGGAGCACGGAACCTACGGTTACGGTTACAATATTGCCATTTACTTCCACAACGGGCACATGTTTTTCCTGGGCGGCATCGGTGGTGTTGGGCACCAGTTCATCCATCTTCTGGCCGCAGCACATCACCGGCACCCCGGTTTCCTTGACAACAGCGATGATCTTGCCGCAATGGGCACATTTGTAGAATTTTTGTTCCATGGATTTTCTCCTCCTTGTTCTTCCAAAACACGACTGCCGTTTTCCGACAATCTTTTCTGACAACTCCATGATACCATAAAAATCCCGGGAAAGAAAGAGGATAATGTGATATAATAGGTAACAAATAATAATTCTCTAACTAAATATTTATTTGACTACAGAAAGGAGGCCCCCATGGGATTCTTCACGAAAAAGATTACTGTTTTCAAGGAAAAAGGCTGCAAAGCCCGCTGGCAGGCAGCCAGAGATGCCCTGAAAACCGCCGGCATCCCCTATTCCTCCACTTCGCTCCCCAGCGAAGCCCCCACCTGCGGCTGCGGCGCCAAACTGGATATCCGGGATTTCGGACCCCGGGGAAAAATCGACCGGGATATGTACTACATCGACGTGGCGGAAAAAGAAGCGGGCCGGGCCCGGGAAGTGCTGGCTTCCCTTGACGGAAACACCACCCCATGATAAAATACAATCTACACACTATACCCGGGGATGTACCGGTTTCGACGGGGGTAGATGGTGTGCGATAAGCGAGCTGGGATCCCGCCAACCCCATAAAACGGTGGAAACGCGTTATAAACGCAGACGATTCTTACGCTTTAGCAGCTTAAATTGCTAACGTCTTTCCTCTTCATTCCTGCTGAAGAAGAATAGACGACACTTGCAGGATACCTGCCTGCCAATTCTCGGAGGCTGACAGGGAAACTCATCGAGATAGCACGTTCCTTGGCCCGTCTGCAGGCAAAGGGGCTGCGAAACAAAATATGCAGTCTGCGCTCGGAGAAGTTCGCATGGCAATGCTTTCGGACAGGGGTTCGACTCCCCTCATCTCCACCATTTTCCCATAAAAAAAAGGGCTGTGAAAAAATGATCTCTCATTTTTTCACAGCTCCTTTTTTCTTACATCCCCTGCTGCCGGATGAAGGCCCGGATGGGGCCGAATCCTACGATTTTGTTCAGGGTGTCTCCCTGGTTGACCAGCAGGGTGGGTGCGCTTTGCACCTGGTATTTCTCCGCCAGTTCCGGATGCTCTTCGGCGAAGATTTCCGTAAAGGCGGCGCCGTGTTTTTCCAGTTCTCTAACGGCCATTTTGCAGTTGGGGCAGGTATGGGTCCCGAACAGGATCCATCCTTTGTCCTCTCCGGCGCTGGCCACCTGTCTGGCTTCGGTGGGAGCGGTCTTCACGGAGGGTTTCCGGAACACCGGCCGTTCAGCCGGCGCTTCTTCTTTCTTCAGATGGGACTGGCCCAGGTCGTAGACTTTCCGGTCCTTGAATTCCTGGATCTTCCCGTCGTTCCAGTTCTGGACCGGCCGGTAATAGCCGGTGATCCGGCTGTAGACTTCGGTCTTTTTACCGCAGTAAGGGCAGGTGTACTGTTCCCCGCTCAGGTACCCGTGTTCCCGGCAGATGCTGTAGGTGGGAGACAGGGTGAAGTACGGCAGCTTGTAGTTGCTGGCAATCTTCCGTACCAGGCCGGCGGCAGAGTTCCAGTCCGGCAGCTTTTCGCCCAGGAAGGCATGGAATACGGTGCCGGAGGTGTACAGGGTCTGAAGATCGTCTTCCATATCCAGGGCGGTGAACAGGTCTTCGGTATACCCCACCGGCAGATGGGAGGAGTTGGTGTAGTACGGGGTACCGTGTTCATTAGCGGTGATGATGTCCGGATACTGTTCCTTGTCGTGCTTGGCCAGCCGGTAGGTGGTGGATTCCGCCGGGGTGGCTTCCAGGTTGTACAGGTCTCCGTACTGTTCCTGGTAATCCTTCAGCCGTTCCCGCATGTGGGTCAGCACTTCTTTGGTGAAGGCCAGGGTTTCCGGGTGGGTCAGGTCTTTCCGGAGCCAGTTGGCGTTGAGCCCCACTTCGTTCATGCCAATGAGCCCGATGGTGCTGAAATGGTTCTTGAAGGTGCCCAGGTACCGCTTGGTATAGGGATAGAGTCCCGCATCCAGCAGCTTGGTGATTACGGTCCGCTTGGTTTTCAGGCTCCGGGCGGCAATGTCCATCATATGGTCCAGACGGTCATAGAAGTCCTTTTTGTCCTTGGCCAGGTAGGCAATCCGGGGCATGTTGATGGTGACCACCCCCACGGACCCGGTGGATTCCCCGGACCCGAAGAAGCCCCCGGATTTTTTCCGCAGTTCCCGGAGATCCAGACGCAGCCGGCAGCACATGCTCCGGACGTCACTGGGTTTCATGTCGGAATTGATGTAGTTGGAGAAATACGGGGTACCGTATTTGGCGGTCATTTCAAAGAGCAGCCGGTTGTTTTCCGTTTCGCTCCAGTCGAAATCCCTGGTGATGGAATAGGTGGGAATGGGATACTGGAAGCCTCTCCCGTTGGCGTCCCCTTCGATCATGTTTTCGATGAAGGCCTTGTTCACCATATCCATTTCTTTTTTGCAGTCCCCATAGGTGAAGTCCTGCTCCTTGCCCCCCACAATGGCGGGCACGTCCTTCAAATCGTCCGGGCAGGTCCAGTCCAGGGTGATGTTGGAGAAAGGCGCCTGGGTGCCCCACCGGCTGGGGGTATTCACCCCGTAGATGAAGGACTGGACGCACTGTTTCACTTCCTTGTAGCTCAGGTTGTCCTTTTTCACAAAGGGCGCCAGATAGGTATCGAAGGAAGAGAAGGCCTGGGCCCCGGCCCATTCGTTCTGCATGATGCCCAGGAAGTTCACCATCTGGTTGCACAGGGTGGAAAGATGGCTGGCGGGGGAAGAAGTGATTTTCCCGGGAATGCCCCCCAGCCCTTCCTGGATCAGCTGTTTCAGGCTCCAGCCGGCGCAGTAGCCGGTGAGCATGCTCAGATCATGGATGTGCATGGCGGCGCTTTTGTGGGCGTCGGCCACTTCCTTGTCATAGATTTCGTTCAGCCAGTAGTTGGCGGTGATGGCCCCGCTGTTGGACAGGATCAGGCCCCCTACGGAATAGGTGACGGTGGAGTTTTCCTTTACCCGCCAGTCATTCACATGGAGGTAGTTGTCCACCAGGTCCTTGTAGTTCAGCAGGGAGGAATTCACGTTCCGGATCTGTTCCCGCTGTTTCCGGTACAGGATATAGGCTTTTGCCACATCGGCATAGCCGGAATCGGACAGGACTTTTTCCACACTGTCCTGGATGCTTTCCACACTGATGCGGTCGTCTTTGATTTTGGGATCGAAGTCAGCAGTCACCTGCAGAGCCAGCATGTTGATGATGCTGGGATGATAGTTTTTATGAAGTGCTTCGAATGCTTTGGTAATGGCGCTGCTGATCTTGGTCACGTCAAAATCAACGATCTGGCCATCGCGTTTTACCACGGAATACATGGCTCCATTCCCTCTTTCTCTCAAAATTGTTGCTCCAAAAGGCTCTTTCATTGTAGTCCGGAAACCGGTGAATGTCAATATCTAGTGGTTCTATACAACGTTGTATACCAAATATAGTGTTATACACCCCGTAACCGGACAGTGTCCGCTATGGGCTCCAGCAAGGCTCCATACTGCTCTAGGGCTTTTTTATCCGGAGCCGTGAGCCCGGCAAAAGGAACGGTGTCCCGGTCTTTGAAGGCCTGGAGATAAAAGGCCGGGATCTTTTTCCCGTTTTTCCCAGTGAGCGGCAGCAGATAATCCCGGATTTGTTCGAACGACTGTTTGCTGTGGAGCTGTTCCACAACGGTTGTACGAAGCTCAAAGGGAACTGTCCCTGAAAGGAGCGCTTCCAGGCTCCGGGTAACGGCGGCCAGGGGGGATTCCTCCACCCCGGCGGTAAGGGCATAGTGTTCCGGATCATTTTTCCAGTCCATGGCCACGTAATCCACCAGACGGGCGTCCAGGATCTTTTCCAGCCGGTCCGGGAAGCAGCCGTTGGTATCCAGTTTCACCAGCAGGCCCTTTTCCTTCAGCCGGGCCAGGAAGGGAACCAGATCGGACTGGAGACAGGGTTCTCCTCCGCTGATCACCACTCCGTCCAGGATGCCCTTCCGGACGTCCAGATAGGCCATCACTTCCTCCATATCCTGGGAGGGCATTTCGCCTTCCAGGAGCTCGCTGTTGTGGCAGTAGGGGCACCGGAGATTGCATCCCCCGGTAAACAGGGTGCAGGCCACTTTCCCCGGGTAATCCACCAGGGATACTTTCTGCCAGCCGGCAATGTGCATGTTTCTCCCTCCCCTCCTGACAAATCGGTATCATTATATCACGGCTGAAAAAATATAAAAGACTTGACAAAAACGTGTGTTCATGGAACACAAGGCGGGATGCGGGTTTGGGAAATTTTCTCAGATATGCGAAAAGAGGACCCTCTGGAGCAGGATCCTCTTTGTGTGATTGGATATTCTGTTGACTATCCTTGCGCTTACAGCCCCATGGCCATTTGCATGGTATGTGCAATGTCCAGGAACTTACTGATGATGATGGCGTTGGTGATGTTGCTCAGGAACCCACCGATAACCGGTACCACGAAGAAGGCCAGTTTGGAATAACGGTACTTCTTGCACACGGCCGTCATGGTTACCATGGATACGGGTACGGCACCCAGGCCGAACCCGGTATGACCAACGGCGATGACTGCTGCATCGTAGTTCTTGCCCATTCCGAAGAAATCCACGAAATAGGAGTAGAAGATGATGAAAATGGCCTGGGCCATGCAGAGGATGAACAGCTGGAGGCCCATGCCGGCCAGGGTCCACAGTTTCATGGAAATGATGGACATGGACACGAACAGACCCAGGGAGAAGTCCCCAACGGTATCGATGCCTTCATACAGGGCCGTATGATCTGCGCCCTTCTTGGCGTCGAAGAACAGACGGATCAGGATACCGGCAAACATGCAGCATACGTGGATCGGGAAGGAGATGTGCAGGGCTTTCAGCACGGTGAACACGGCACCGCCAACCCCCAGGGCGAAGCACATCAGGTACATGGCCTGGACCACATCCCCTTTGTGCATCAGGTTGCCCATGGTGGACTTCCCGGATTCTTCTTCCATTTCACCCTTCCCATCCAGAGCAGGATCTTCCAGGTGATGTCTCCGGACAATGAACCGGCCAAAAGGCCCGCCGATGATGGCGCCGGAGATCAGACCAAAGGTGGCTGCAGCGATGGCGGCTTCCATGGCATTGCTCTGGCCGAACTGTACGGCGATGGGAGCAAAGGCTGCGGCGTTGCCGTGGCCCCCGGTCATGGGAATGGAACCGGTCATCATGGACAGCAGAGGCGGAACCTTCAGTACAGAGCCCAGGCCCAGTGCGATACCGTTCTGAAGAGCGGCCAGGACGGCAGCGGAAATGCAGAAGAGCACCACGTATTTGCCGCCGGTTTTCAGCAGGCTCAGGCTGGCTGCCGCACCGCTGGCGGCAAAGAAGATGCAGTAGAACAGGCTGTTGGCTACCTTGTAATCAAATTGCAGTTCGCAGATGCCCGCGTTGTAAAGCAATAAACTGATAATGGCAAAAATCGTACCGCCGACAACTGCACCAGGCAGGCAGTACTTCTTCAGGAACGGGAATTTGGCTCTCAGCCAGTCACCGAACCAGATGGAAAGTACACCCAATGCCAATGTGTGGAACATGGATAATTTAATAATCATCCTCTCCATTTTTGAAACCCCCTCTAAATAAAAAATAATGAAACCATGCAGCGCGTCAGCCGGCTCCAGCCCGGCTGACCTTCGTTACTGGAACATTGTAGCACAATAAAGTCACAAATTCAAGGGAATAGTCTGAATATTAATAACTATAACCGTTATCTTATTTGTTACACAATGAAGATTGTGCCTATACAGAATACATTGCCCTGCAGGATGGTATAAATAAGGCATCCTATATGGCAGATCGTGGACATTGTAACGATTCATAAAAAAAGGGGGGTGTTGCACAGGACGTGCAACACCCCCCCTTTTTTCCCCCTTACACCACCGGGTCGATCATGCCCCGGCTGCGCATTTCCTGGGCCTCCTGGCGCAGGCGTTCGATCCGCTTTTCGGTAGGCGGATGGGTACTGAAAATGGCCTGGGCATCTTTGGCAGAGAACGGAGAAATGATGAACATATGGGCCGTGGCTTCCGTGGCCCGGGGCATGGTCCGGGTACGGGCATACCCTTCGATCTTTTCCAGGGCGTCTGCCAGGGCATCCGGGTCCCCGCTGAGCTGGCCCCCGGTGAAATCGGCCATGTATTCCCGGGTACGGGAAATGGCCAGCTGGATCACCGCCGCGGCCAAAGGCGTCAGCACCAGCATCAGGATCCCGGCCAACGGATTGTTCCGCCGGTCATCCCGGTCCCCGCCGAACCAGAAGGCGAACCGGGCCATGACGGAAATGATCCCGGCCATGCCGGCGGCAATGGTGCTGATCAGGATATCGTTGTGCTTCACATGGCTCATTTCGTGGCCCAGCACCCCGGCCACTTCCCGGGGCGTGAGCATCTCCATGAGGCCGGTGGTGACACAGACCGCCGCATGTTCCGGATTCCGTCCGGTGGCAAAGGCATTGGGCAGCGCCGTATCCACCACATACACCCGGGGCATGGGCAGCTGGGCCCGCCGGGCCAGGCTCTGCACAATGCCGTACAGCTGAGGAGCGCTCCCGGCGTCCACCGGCCGTGCATCATACTGGGCAATGACCAGTTTGTCACTGTACCAGTACAGCAATACATTGGAAATCAGAGAAAAGGCCAGCATCACGGTCATACCGCTGCTGCCTCCGATATAGTCCCCGATGACCAGCAGAAGTGCCGTCATCAGGCCCATCAACAGTGTGGTTTTCAGCATAATCATTCACCTCCCTAGGCTCTGGGATGGGTTTTGTCAAAGACTTTCTTCAGCCGGTTGTTGGTGAGATGGGTATAGATCTGGGTGGTGGAAATGTCCGCATGGCCCAGCAGTTCCTGGACCGTCCGGAGATCCGCCCCGTTGTCCAGCATGTGGGTGGCAAAGGAATGGCGCAGGATATGAGGCGTAAGCGGTTTCTGGAGCCCCGCCTTCACCCCGTAGGCACGGATGATCTGCCAGAACCGCTGCCGGGTCATGCCGGTACCCCGGATGGTCAGAAACAGGCTGTCGTCATCCTTCCCGTTCTTCACGAACAGGGGCCGCACCTGGGCCAGGTACTTCTTCAGATACTGGATGGCATACTGGCCCAGCGGGATCAGCCGTTCCTTTGCCCCTTTGCCGTAAGCGATCACATACCGGGTCTCCAGGTTCACGCTGGCCCGTTTCAGGCTCAGCAGTTCCGATACCCGCATGCCGGTGGCGTACATCACTTCCAGCATGGTCCGGTCCCGGAACCCTTCCGGCTGGGTCAGGTCGGGAGCGGAAAACAGCTGTTTCACTTCCTCCAGGCTCATGACCTTGGGCAGCACCACCCCCCGGGTGCCGGCTTCCACCACTTCGGAGGGATCTTCCTCCAGGAAGCCTTCCGCCGTCATGAACCGGAAGAAGGCCTTGAGGGCCGCCAGCTTCCGGGAAGCAGAGGTGGGAGCATACTGGTGCACCTTCAGCATCCGCATGTATGCCAGGATGTCTTCCCGTTTCACATCCTCCAGGGGCTTTTTGATCCAGCCGGCAAACAGACGGAGATCCCGGCCATAGGATTCCCGGGTGTTGTAGGCCAGCCCCAGTTCCACCGTCAGATATTCCAAAAACAGATTGATTTCTTTTTCCAGATTATTTCGCAGTGACACCCTGATCATTCCCTTTTTTCAGCACTAGAATTGCCTCGTTTTCCAAGGGAGCGATGGTGGAGATGGCATGTTTGTAGATCAGCTGCTGCTTCCCTTCACATTCCATGATGACGGTGAAGTTGTCGAAGCCCCAGACCCGTCCCCGGACCTGGAAGCCGTTGAGGAGATACACCACAATGGTCTTTTTTTCGCTGCGTACTCTGTTCAGGAAACTGTCCTGCAGATTCAGAGGTTTGTTGGTTCCTGTTGTCATCGTATTTCCTTCTCTCTGTTGGGATTTTGGTACGGAGTCTGCCTTGCAGCATCCGCCTTGAGCCTCAGTGGCCGGATGGGCCGCTTCATGCCTCAGGAGTCCTGTTGCGGGATAAACTTTTTTTCAGCCAGGGAATCCAGCATGGCCGCGACGCACTTCCGGTAGTCCGGAGGATCGTCCAGCTGGAACCACTGGATATAGGGCATCTTCTTGTACCAGGTGATCTGCCGTTTGGCAAAGTTCCGGGTCGCCTGCTTCAGTTTGGCGATGGCTTCTTCCTTTGTCCACTCACCATGGAAATACTGCAGCACCTGCCGGTAGCCGATGCTCTTCATGGACTGGGCCGTTTCCGGCACCCCCATGGCAATCAGCTTCCGGGTCTCTGCAAAAAGGCCCTGTTCCACCATCAGATCAACCCGCCGGTTGATCCGCTCATACAAAGAATCTCGAGGCATTGTCAAACCGAAAACGACCGCGTGGTAGGGACTTTCCGCAGCCTTGGCCGCAGACACGGATTCCCCGCCCCGGATGGTTTCGATTGCCCTTATTATACGCCTTCTGTCGTTAATCTTCAATTCACCGGCCTTCACCGGATCCAGGGCCGCCAGTCTGTCATGAAGGGCCTGGTTCCCTTCCCGGTCGGCGAACTCTTCCAGCTGCCGGCGCAGGGCTGCGGATTCGTCCACGTGGGAAAAATCATAGGCTTCCAGCAGGGCCTTCACATACAGGCCGGTTCCCCCCACCAGGATGGGGATCTTCCCCCGGCTGTTGATTTCCCGGATCAGCCGGTCCGCCTGCTGCTGGAAATCCACCACGGAAAATTTGGCGTCCGGCTCCAGGATATCCACCAGATGGTGGGGCACCAGGGCCAGTTCCTCCGCCGTGGGTTTGGCAGTGGCAATATCCATGTGGCGGAACACCAGCATGGAATCTCCGGAGATGATCTCCCCGCCCAGCTTCCGGGCCAGGGCGATGCCGCAGTGGCTTTTGCCGGTGGCAGTGGGACCGATGATGGCGATGACTCTGGGTTTCTCTTCCCTCACTGGTCTCCCTCCTCCCGCCGGATGATGCCGTACCGGAGCTTGCTGTATTTGCCTCCCTGGATTTCCCGGGCCCCCAGGCTCCGGAGCAGGTCTTCGTCCCGTTCCTTCACCACCACCCGGGGCGCCAGGCGCAGGGCTTCCCGGATCATGGAAGGATCCAGGGGCTTGTGGTAGGAAGCCGGCCGCAGGGGTTGCATGCTGGCGGAATTCCCCACCGGTTTCCGGAACATGGGGTCGAAATAGACCACATCGAAGGAATCCGCCGGGAACGTGGGCAGCAGTTCTTCCGCTTTGCCCAGCCGGGGCTGGATCCGCCGGAGGCTGGCGGTAATGTCCGGGTCGTCGATGGCATACGTTTTGAGCCCCTGGGATACGGCCCAGTACAGCACCGGCGACGCTTCCAGGCCCACCACTTTGCCCTCGGGTCCCACCAGGAAAGAGGCCACCACCGCATCCGCCGCCAGGCCCAGGGTACAGTCCAGCACCCGCATGCCGGTCCGGAAGCCGCAGGCCTGGGCCAGATGGTCACTGCCTCCCCGCTTCAGGTTCCGGATCCGGGGCACCCCCATGGAAGGGTGGTATTTCAGGATCCCTTCTTCCGTATAGACCTGGGGCCCCTGGTGGGTGGCCACCAGCACCGCTTTCAGGCCTTTTTCCCGGAGCAGCTGGTCCAGGGTGCCGTGGATGGGCCGGGGGATATAGGGCAGATCCAGGGTACAGGCCCAGCTTCTGGCTTCGTTGTACAGTTCGGTGCCGCATTTGCGGATGGCCGTTACGCCATAGATGGACATGAATGGATCGCTCCTTTCTCAGGTTCGTTTGAACATATGGTACAGTTCGTCACTGGTCAGCTGGATCATGCAGGGCCGGCCATGGGGGCAGGTAAAGGGATGCTCGGTGTTCAGCAGTTCCAGGATCAGCTGGCGCATCTGCCGGATGTTCAGCACTTCCCCGGCCCGGATGGCACTGTGGCAGGCGGCGTAATGGAGCACGCTTTCCCGCAGGTCGCTGGCCTTGATCTTTTTGTTTTCCGACAGCAGCTTCAGGATGTCTTCGATGAAGCCCTCCGCCTGGCTGCTTTCCACATCCGCCGGCAGGGCGGACACCCGGAGGGAATTCTCCCCGGCAGGTTCCACATCCACCCCCAGCTGCAGGAATTCCTCCCGGTATTCCTCGATCAGGTCCACATCGGGCCGGGTCACGTTGAGGAACAGGGGGATCAGCAGCTGCTGGGAAGGGATCTCCTGCTGCTGGCGGATGAATTTGTCGTACATGATCCGCTCGTGGGCGGCATGCTGGTCGATGAGATACAGGGCGGTTTCCGACTGGGCGATGATGAACACCCGGTCCACCTGGCCCAGGGGCCAGATCAGATCCACCCCGCTGGAAAGGGCCCCGTCCCGGGCTTCTTCCGTCAGGGCTTCGTCACTGGCCGGGGCTGCCGTGCCGTCTGGAGCCGGTCCCCCGTCCTCTTCCAGAGGGATCCCGGCTCCCTCCCCTGCCCCTTCGGTCCCGGGGACCGGGTCTTCCCGACGCTGGGCTGCAAAGAATTTCTCCGTGGTCTCTTCCGAAATGGCATCGGGCACCTTCCATACCGGCTGGCCGTAGCTCCCGGAAGGACTGGAGGCATAGCTCCGGCCAAAGGCGCTGGTCCGGGGCTGGTACCCCCGGTCCCCGCCCTGGAACAAAGGCTTCTCTTCCGGGGCCGGTCCCCGGTTCTGTCCGGATCCCGCAGCCGCCGGTTCCCTTTTCCGGAACCCCGGCTGGGCCAGGGCCACGGTGCCGTCCCCTTCGGATTTCCCGGCCATGGGCTGGGTCAGTGCCTGGCAGAGGCCATGGTACACCGCCCGGTATACGGCACTTTCGTCCCCGAATTTGATCTCGCTTTTCTGGGGATGGACATTGATGTCGATGAGATGAGTATCGATGCCGATGTTCAGCACCGCAAAAGGGAACCCGGCTTTGGGGATCTGGGACTGGTAGGCGTGGTCGATGGCCTTGCTCACCATCCGGTTGTTGATGCACCGGCCGTTTACAAACAGGGTCTGCCACTGGCGGGTGCCTTTCAGCAGGGTGGGACGGCTGATGAACCCTTTCAGAGTGATGCCGTCCTGGGCATAATCCACCGTCAGCAGTTCCCGGGTCACTTCCTTCCCGTACAGGGAGGCGATGGTATCCACCAGGTCCCCGCTGCCCGGGGTATTGATCACTTCCTTGTCGTCCCGGGTGAGCACCAGGTGCACATCGGGCCGGGACAAGGCGATCTTGGACAGGATATCGCTGATGTAGCGGCCTTCGGTGTTCACCGTCCGGAGGAACTTCCGCCGGGCGGGCACGTTGTAGAACAGATCCTTCACCGTAATGGTGGTGCCCACATCCCCGCCCATGGATTCCACGTCCATGTCCTCTCCCCCGTCCAGGGTGATCCGGGTGGCGAATTCCGCCCCGGCTTCCCGGGTGAGCAGGGTAAAGTGGGAGACGGACGCGATGCTGGGCAGGGCCTCTCCCCGGAACCCCAGGGTATGGAGGGTCAGCAGGTCGTCCGCTTTCACGATCTTGCTGGTGGCATGGCGCAGGATGGCCATCCGGGCGTTGGCTTCATCCATGCCGGATCCGTTGTCCCGGACCCGGATGAACTCCGTTCCCCCGGCAAAAATGCTCACTTCGATGGTATCGGCGCCGGCATCCAGAGAATTCTCCACCAGTTCCTTCACCACGGAAGCGGGTTTTTCCACCACTTCCCCGGCGGCGATCTGGTTGGAGGTGTTCTGATCCAGCAGCTGCACTTTGGCACTCATCAGCTGCGGCCTCCTTCCCGTTTGGCTTCTTCCTGGAGCTTGTACAGGGTGTTCAGGGCTTCCAGGGGCGTCATGGTCATCACATCCAGGTTCCGGAGAGTATCCCCGATCACATCCCCGAAGAGGCTGGGCTGGAGGTCTTCTTCTTTGGGGGCCTCCGGCTTCTGGGGAACCGGTGCCGCCGGCTGCCCGGTTGTGCCCTGGGCGGTGTACTGGGCCAGCAGTTCGTCAGCCCGTTTCACCACTTTTTCCGGCAGTCCCGCCAGCCGGGCCACATGGATCCCGTAGCTCTTGTCGGTGCCCCCGGGGACGATCCGCCGGAGGAACACCACTTCTTTGCCCTTTTCCTTCACCGCCACAGAATAGTTCTTGATCCCCGGATCCAGCTGTTCCAGTTCGATCAGTTCATGGTAGTGGGTGGCAAACAGGGTCTTGGCCCTGATTTTGTCATTGATGAATTCCACCACCGCCCGGGCGATGCTCATGCCGTCGTAGGTGCTGGTACCCCGGCCCACTTCGTCCAGGATGATCAGGCTGCGGCTGGTGGCATATTTCAGGATGTTGGCCACTTCGTTCATTTCCACCATGAAGGTGCTCTGGCCGGTGGCCAGGTCGTCGCTGGCCCCCACCCGGGTGAAGATCCGGTCCACGGGACACACGTCCGCTTCCCGGGCCGGGATGAAGCTGCCCATCTGGGTCATGAGGGTCAAAAGGGCCACCTGGCGCATGTAGGTGGATTTCCCGGCCATGTTGGGGCCGGTGAGGATGATCAGCCGTTCATCAGTATTGTTCAGGTGCACATCGTTGGGCACGAACAGTTCCCGTTCCAGGAGTTTTTCCACCACCGGGTGCCGGCCGTCTTTGATGAGGATTTCCTGACGGTCGTTCAGCCGGGGGCACACATAGCTGCCCTTGAAGGCTGCCATGGCCAGGGAATAGAGCACATCCAGCACCCCCAGGGCCCGGGCGGTTTCCTGGACTTCCACCAGATGCTGCCGGATATCCTGACGGATTTCGTTGAACAGGTAGTATTCCAGCTGCTGGATCTTTTCCCTGGCGCTGAGGATCTTGTTTTCGAACTCCTTCAGTTCCGGCACGATGTACCGTTCCCCGTTCACCAGGGTCTGTTTCCGGATGAAGGTATCCGGCACCTGGGACACCTGGCCCTTGGATACTTCGATGTAGTAGCCGAAGACCTTGTTGTATCCCACCTTCAGGTTCTTGATGCCGGTCTGGTCCTTGATCTTCTGTTCGAAGTGCAGCATCCACTGGTTGTTGTTTTCCGCAATGTCGTGGACTTCGTCCAGTTCGGCGTTGAAGCCTTTCCGGATCATGCCCCCGTCCCGGACGGTGAAAGGCGGATCGTCCACAATGCCCCGTTCCAGTTCGTCCAGCAGGTCCTCATGGAGGCTGATCCGGCCGTCCAGGGTATGGAGCAGCCCCTGGGGCACCTGGTCCAGCAGGCTCTTCACCTGGGGCAGGGCCCGGAGGGCGGTCCGGAGGGCGGCCAGGTCCCGGGCGTTGGCGGAACCCACTTCAATCCGGGACAGGATCCGTTCCAGGTCGGTGATTTCACTGAGGGCATCCCCCAGATCCGTACGGAACCGGGCGTTGTCCACCATCCAGCCGATGGCCTGCTGGCGGAGCCGGATCCGGGCGGTATCCAGGAGGGGTGCTTCCACCCACTGGCGCAGCTGCCGGGCCCCCATGGCGGTGCGGGTGTAATCCAGCACATCCAGCAAGGTGCCGTGGCGGGTGCCGTCCTTCATGTTCTTCACCAGTTCCAGGTTCCGGATGGCGGTGGCATCCAGGTTCATCACCGCGTCCGTAGTGATTTCCCGGAGCCGGTTGATCTGGGCCAGATCGCTTTTCACGTTTTCATGGATATACTGGAGCATGTGCTCCACGGTGCCCCGGACCAGGGGCAGCTTCCCGGCGGGACAGTCACTGCCGAAATGCCGGGTGAAGTAATCCAGGCCGGGCACCGGGTCGTACTGGTTCACCATGCAGTCCGGCAGTTTCTGGACCATTTTGTCCAGCAGGCCGCCGAAAGCCTCGGTGGATTCCGTCAGCACCAGTTCCGCCGGCTGGATCCGGTACAGCTGGTCCAGCACCGCTTCTTCCCGGTCCTTCCCCCGGGCCGTGTACCAGGCACATTCCCCGGTGGACACATCGGCGTAGGCCAGGCACAGGGTGTCCTCCTGCTGTTCCAGGCAGGCCAGGTACTGGTTGTGGTTCTCTTCCAGCACCGCGTCGCTGAGCACCGTGCCCGGGGTCAGGATCTTGGTCACCTGGCGCTTCACGATGCCCACGGCTTTTTTCGGATCTTCCATCTGGTCGCAGATGGCGATTTTGTACCCTTTCCGGATCAGCTTGGCCAGGTACCCGTCCACCGAATGGAAGGGCACCCCGCACATGGGCATGGAACTGGAAGCACCGGCCTTTCCTCCGGCCCGTTTGGTCAGGGTCAGGTTCAGTTCCCGGGAAGCGGTAAGGGCGTCTTCATTGAACAGTTCGTAGAAATCCCCCAGTCGGAAGAACAGCAGCTCGTCCTTGTGCTGTTCCTTGATTTCCAGATACTGCTGGAGCATGGGTGTAAGGGCGGTCATAAGGCAGCACGACCTTTAAGGAGCCAGGTCTGGGCGGTTTCGATGGTTACCGTGACCAGGTCTCCCGGGTTGAAGAACCGTTCTCCCACCGGCCACAGCACCAGTTTGTTCCCATCGGTGCGGCCGCTCCACATTTTGCTGTTGTTGTGGCTGAGCCCTTCCACCATCACCGGCAGGGTCCGTCCCACCAGTTTCTGGTTGTGCTTCAGGCTGTGCCGGTTCTGAAGTTCCATGAGCCGGTTCAGCCGGTCTTTTTTCACCGCTTCCGGCACCTGGGCTTCCATGGCGGCCGCCGGGGTCCCGGACCGTTTGGAATAGATGAAGGTGTAGGCCGCGTCATAGCTTACCCGATCGAACAGGCTGAGGGTTTCCTGGAAATCCTCTTCTGTTTCTCCGGGGAACCCCACGATAATGTCCGTGGTGAGCACCGCTTCGGGCACGTATTTCCGGATGGTGTCCACCAGGTGCAGGTAGGATTCCCGGGTATACCCCCGGTTCATGGCCTGCATGATCCGGGTGCTGCCGCTCTGGACGGGAATGTGGAAATGTTTGCACACATGTTTGCTTTCCGCCACGGTGCGGATCAGTTCCTCGCTCATGTCACGGGGATGGCTGGTCATGTAGCGGACCCGTTCCACCCCGGGGATGGCGTCCACCTGGCGGAGCAGGGCGGCAAAGGCATCCTTGTCACCCCGGTCCTTGCCGTAGGAGTTCACGTTCTGGCCCAGCAGGGTGAATTCCCGGTACCCCTGGTCCACAGCTTTGCGGATTTCCTCACAGATGGCTTCGGCGCTGCGGCTCCGCTCCCGGCCCCGGACATAGGGGACGATGCAGTAGGTGCAGAAATTGTTGCAGCCGTACATAATGGGCACCCAGGCCGCATAGCTGCTCTTCCGGACGAAACGGCCCTCGAATTCCCGGGGCATCACCGTCAGGTCGTTGAACATGCCGGATTTCCGCTGGGTCTGGTGCAGGTAGTCCTGGAGGATGGCGCTGAAGTTGTTCACATGGGCGGTGCCGATCAGCAGGTCCACCTGGGGATATTTCTTCAGGAAATCCTCCCCGTCCTTCTGGGCCATGCAGCCGGTGACGCACAGCACCTTGGAGGGATCCTCCCGTTTCACCTGCTTCATTTCGCCGATTTTCCCCAGGATCTTCTTTTCCGCGCTTTCCCGGACGCAGCAGGTGTTGATCAGGATCACGTCGGCATCGTGGTAATCCTCCGTATAGTGATAGCCCAGGTCAGAAAGCTGCCCGGCATAATGTTCTGAATCGCTTTCGTTCATCTGACAGCCGTAATTCAGAATGGTGTAATGCTTGGTCATTGATGTTTGTTTCCCTTCTATTGTAATGATTGCACAGGATGGCAGTAAAAAGTCTCAATAGTTAATTATACGATGAACGGTAAAAAAAAGGAAGGGGGTGCCCGGTCCGGCTGCCCCCCGTTGGTGTGGTAAGTGATTAAGTGGTTAAGTGGTTAAGTGGTTCATCGTTTAAGACCTCCTTAATACCATAATTTTCCCCATATCTGCCAGAAAACAAACGTTGTCTTACATCCCAGCCAGCAACTGGCTGAATTCATCCAGGGTATAACTTCCTTCTCCTGGAATTTTTTTCTTGTCGAACACCATATAATACCGGTAATTGCTCCCTGCCAGGTTCTTCCACTTGGTTCCCAGCTGAAGCTTTTTCTGGCTGTCCGAACCGTCCAGGTAATCCCCTTTGGTTTCAATCATTAAAATCCGGCCGTTTTTCAGCTGTACGATGAAATCCGGGTAATGATTGATGAAGCCATTGATTTTAAACCCCTTCCGGTCAATGTTTCGATGCCACCACAGGACCTTGTCGCTGCAGGCAATCACGTCGTTCAGCATCCGCATTTCAAAAGAATCCAGGTCCTTCTTTTCTCCTTCATACAAAGAATTGGGAATGGAGGTAATGGCTTCTGCCGGTGTAATGATGGCCGGGAATGCAAAAGACGGTTCACAGGTAATCTTTCCAATTTCCAGCCAGTCCTGGAATTTCTGGATCCGATACTTCTCTGTCAGGCTTTTCAATTTATCCTGAATCCGGCTGGCATAAGATGGAATGGACGTTTCCATCTGCTGCAGTTCATCTTCTGTCATGTTGTGGATGACACGCTTCACATAGTCCTGCACTTCACTGGTTACATACTGGTTGTTTTTGTTGATGTGCCGGGTCAGGATTTCCGCACATTGAGCAAGCCGTTTCTCCGGTGCGATTTTTTCCAGATACTTGCGGATTTCTTCCTGGTCCGAAAGGTTGACCTTCCTGTATTTGGGCACAGCTTCTCCCTTCTGCTGCACATCCACCTGGTACATTTCTCCGGTGGAAAGCTGGAAACTAATCTGGGCATCCTGCCCTGTAAGAGAAAAGCCGTCTGTCAGGCTCTCCGGCGTCAACAGTGTTTTTTCTCCCCCGAAAAGGTCCGCTTCCGTCCGCAGGAAAAATTGGGGAATCCGAAGCTGTTCCGCCTGGGTCCGGAACTCTGCCACCATTGGATACTGGTTCTGCATGGCGCCCAATTCGCCTCCCATCAGTCCCTGTTCTTCCTGTTTTTTCGTTTCATCCTGATACTGCTGCCCCTGTTTTACAGCCTGGGCCATCATTTCCCCTACCGTCGAATCCAAAGGCGGTCTGCCTGATTCGTTCGGCTGATTCAGCTCTCGCTGTACGGCCTCCGAATCAATATCATCATATTCTTCAGCCGGACTTTCTTCTTTTCCTTCTTCTTGAGATTCCGGCTGATGAGGAAAAAGACTGCTTTCCTGGGCCTGGGACTGGGCTGGCTGGAATTCAGGCATTTCTCCATCTCCCACCCGGTAATCTTTCCGGCTGAAGCCAGCGTCATTCAGCCCTTTGACAATGCTTTCCAGGACTCCTTGGAATTCTTTGGAACTGGTAAGCACAAAGGACATGTTCAAGAGGCTTTTTCCATACTGACGGGCATAAGGCTGGCGCAGGATCCGTCCTACAATCTGTTCCACATCCACCTTGGACGTTTTATTGGCCAGAGAAGCCAGGATATAGGCAAAGGGACAGTCCCACCCTTCCTTCAGGGCATTGACCGTAATGATGTAGCGGATGGGGCACTGGGGACTCATCAGATCCACCTGTTTCAAATCATCCACATCGGCGGTTTTGATGGCAATTTGTTCTTTCGGAATCCCGATTTTCAGCAGCAGTTCCCGAACCTTCGTAAACGTGGTGCTGTCTTCTTTCACTTTGGGCTGGGCCTGGAACAGGACAATGGGCCGGATGTACGGTCCTCCATTTTGTTCCAGGGCTTTGGCCTGAGATTCCAGGATGCCTCGAAACTGGATGGCGTCCTGGAGCACACTTTGCCGATTGTTCCGGTTGAACACCATCACCGGCAGCTTCACCATGTTTTCTTTTTTCAGTTCCCGGGCATCCACATAGGACACCACATTGCTGCTGGTCCGAGGGGTAGCCGTCAGTTCCAGAATAAAAGAGGGATTCAGGTTCTCCAGCATTTCTTCACTGAGTTTGGAGGTAGCATTGTGGCTTTCATCCACAACGGCCACCGGATGCAGGGACCGGAGAACCTGGATCAGGGCCGTATCCGGGGTATTTTCCAGCAGATAATCCGTTCCCCTGGCGTATCCCAGAAAGGGCATCAGATTCCCATTTTCCTGGAACACCTTCCGGTCTTCCTTTTTCTTGGAATTGATCCGCAGAGAGGCGTAGCTCATGACACACACGGACAGCTGGTCCCGGACCGTATCAGGAGAGAAATTCTGGGCATTCAGCAGGGCATCTTTGGTGTACACCATCACTTTTCCGCCAAAATCCCGGTCCAGCTGATGACGGTAGGGATGATTGGGATTGGAAAGATTCTGTATGGTCTGGCTCAGAATGGAATCCGAAGGCACCAGCCACACCACGGCCCGGTTCTGAGCCAGGGGCATGTGATCAAAAATCGGTTTCACCGCGCAACAGGCCATAAAGGTTTTACCCCCGCCAGTAGGGACTTTCATGCACACATGGGGCACCCCAGGAATCCGGTCCCGGTACGGAGGCACGCCTCCTTTGCCCACCTTGATGTCCTTGGACTGCCAGAACGCCTTCCAGCCTTTTTTGATATCGTTCTGGGCATTCACCGCGTCCATAAACAGGGACAGATCCTGGAGCACGTTTTTCTGATAATTTTTCAGTTCCATGATGCTGCCTCCTTAAAACCGGGCAATGTCCCGGGGAATTTTTTTGAACGTAATATGATATTTCTGCAGTTCCTCTTCACTGAGGGTACACCGGTCCGCATACATCACATAGCTTTCGCCTTTTGTCCTGACTTTGGCCAGAAAATCCCAGTTCAGGGTGGTGGCTGCGTTCCGGTCGTAATGGAAATAATACACGGTATCCATCCATTTTCCCAAGTAGGCCGGTTCTTCTGGCCGGATTGGTTCCGCCGTCTGCCGGGTTTCTGTGAAATAGACGTATTTGCGGATTTCCTCCAAACCGATTTCCTCATTCAGGAAATCCCCGTGGAAAATCGGCTGTCCCAGTTCATAATAACTGAAGCTGCCACCGGTACCGGGCACAGCACTTTTTCCTTCCCCATAACCATGGATTACCCGTTTCACCCGTTCTGCCGTAATGGTATCCGCATAGTCCATCATTTCAATCAGAATGAACTTCCGATGCCCCCCATCCTGCTGGTTCAGATTCAACACAGCGTGGGCAGTGGTGCCAGAACCGGCGAAGGAGTCGAGGATGAGGGAATCTTTATCCATTATCTGCGCAGCCAGAAACTGAATGAGTGTTACAGGTTTTGAGTATTGGAAGACATTATCCTGAAATATTTCCTTTATCGTTTTTGCACCTTCGCTATTTAATCCTACTTCTGTAATCCATGTTGACATCGGATTAGTTAGATCTTTTAATTCTGATAAAAACCTTTTTTTCATTGGTTTTTTATTAGGATCAGAGGGAAAAACAATGCGATTGTCTTCAATCAGCTTTTTCATTGACTCTGGAATGTAAGACCAAACTCTACTTTTACTCGCTTTGTATATTCTTTTTGTTCTAGGATCTACCAAATCATAGTATTGATTAGGTCGCATCGTATTTGTCATTCCAACTGTAAGGTCACCCGTAGTCCAAGGTCCTCGAGGATCATTATCCGGATTGCTGTATCCCTTATAATCTTTTTTTATACCATAAAAAGATGTATTCATTGACTTTCCATAAGAAAGAATATACTCATGGTCAGTCGAAACATGTCTATTCGCAAATGCAGACGAAGCTCTTCTTTTCCAAACTGCTTCAGCTATAAAATTCTCTGCACCAAAAATCTCATCACATACAAGCTTCAAATTTGCCTGCTCATTATCATCAATGCTAATGAAGATAACCCCATCTTCCGCCAGGAGTTTTTGCAGCAGCCGCAGCCGGGGATACATCATGCACAGCCATTTATCGTGACGGCTCAGGTCTTCCCCTTCTTTTCCCACCACTTCCCCCAGCCATTTCTGGATCCGGGGATCATTCACATTGTCGTTGTACACCCAGCCTTCGTTCCCGGTGTTGTAGGGAGGATCGATATAAATACATTTTATCTTCCCTTCATACTGGGGCAGCAGGCTTTTCAGGGCTGCCAGATTGTCTCCGTGGATGATTTTATTTTCACTGCCATTATCTTCCGGGTGTTGGCCCTTTTCGTCATAGCTGTATACCCGCTGCAGCACCTGGTACGGCACTTCCAGATGGTGATTGACCACCTTGTTCTTGCCAATCCATTCCAGCGTCGGCATTCTGCATCCTCCTCATTTTTGGCGAATTCCTGAAATCCGCATATATTCTCTCATTTTATAACTATAACAGGAAATGAGCCCCTTGACAAATAAAAAACCAGCAGCCCGGTCAGGTCAGGCTGCTGGTCACCAGAATGAAAATCGAGTCAGCATCAGTCCCGGAGTCAGCAGGACCGATGTTGGAACTCCTGGGCTTCCCCTGCTGCAGGGATTCCAGAAGTTGGGTAAAACAGTTGTTGTAGAAACGAAAGCCTGCAAGCACTGGTCGAGGGTGCTATGGTTGCAGATTTCGTTGACCACCACGCCCGTATACTGCCGGGCCGTCAGTGGGATCCCGACAGCGAGACTGGGTTATGGACATGTTGGGTGGGCCTCCTTTATCGTTCATCGTTGGCCGTTAAGGACCATCTGCCCCGGCAGATGGTCTCCTTTTGCCGGAACGGGATGACCGGGCGACACGGCTGCGCCGGTCTTGGTCCTCCCATACGGGGCCGGTATCGACAGACCGTGCATCAGGCGGGCCGCCCGGCGTGCGGCCCCTACGATATCGCAATGGGTCGTTGGAATTTCGTGCATCAGGCGGGCCGCCCGGCGTGCGGCCCCTACGGTATCGCAATGGGTCGTTGGAATTTCGTGCATTTCGCGGGGCAACCGGCGTGCGGCCCCTACGGCATCGCAATGGACCATTCGCCCCTTCCGTCCCGCTCTGCACGCTTCCCTATTTCCCCTCTGTGCCATTGTTCTCCATTTTCTTTTTCATTTTCTGAAGAGCCTTTCGATAGCGTCCATACAGACTGGAGACAGGGCATCCAAATTCTCTTCCGATGGATTTCCAGGGGGTTCCTCTGACGGTGGCAAGACATACAAGACGGTGTTCGGCAGGGGTAAGACATTGGAGCGCCTTCTGAAGTTCCCCCCTTCGTATCCGCATGGTAAAATCTTCCGTGTAACTCGTCTCCTGATTCTGCGCATAGATTTTCTCCTTTACTTTGTTCCAGCGTATCTGCTTCCGGATGTAATGGGAAAGCAGGTAATGCAGATGGGTATTTACGAAACCGGGGAACCGTCTTGGGTCTTCTCCGGGGTATTTCCGGATGGCTTCCAGGAGCCCCAGCACCAGCTGGCTGGCCAAATCCATCCGCAGGGAGGGATTTTTTTCCTGTCCGGCCAGTTTCTGCACCAAAGGCCGGAAAGCGATGACGATGGCCAGCTGGGCTTCCTGATCCCCGCTCCGGGCCCTGGGCAGCAGGGCCGTCAGATCCGTGCTTTTGTTTTTCTTCATATAGGCCTCCTTCCGTCAAGAGTTGGCAAACAGTTCCATGGGCTGTGCTTGGGGGTTGTTTTCCCGGTACAGTCCGCCGTTATGTTCCCGGTTTTCGCTCATTCTCTGGTCCAGGCCGTACATCTGGACCTGCAGGGTCATCCCGGCCAGCCGGCTGCAGATCCGGGCAGATACATCCCTGTCCTGGGCATCCGGCGTTCCCGTTACCTGCGCCATTTTTTCTCCCAGATTTTTCAGCCCGTAATTGCTGGTGACAAGGGTCAGTTTTTTATCCCGGTACCGGCTGTCGATGACCCGTGCCAGCTGTTCCAGTCCCCAGGCGTTGAACCGCTCCGCCCCCAGGTCATCGATGATCAGCAGATCCACGGTTTCCAGTTTCCTGTCCGGATGATCGGGATGCTGCAGGTTCTCACGGAACTGGTACCGCAACTGTTTCGTGTTGGTGAAAAGGACCCGTTTCCCCTGCCGCAAAAACGTATTGCCCACAATAGAAGCCAGGAAGGTCTTGCCGATTCCCGGACCTCCGTAAAGATAAAGGCCTTTTCCATTTTCCTTCGGACTCACCATTTCCCGTGCCATCCGCACTGCCATCCGGTTTCCGTCCGTCACCCGGCAGTCCCCGAAACTCTTTCCCTGGAAGATCCGGGGAATCCAGGCAGATTCTTTTCGTTCTGCCATTTCCTGTTTTCTCTGGTTCCACTTGCGCCGGGGACAGTCTGTCAGGGGAAAATAAGGGTAGCCCCGATAACCGGTGAAAATGTGTACCATTTCCGGAACGGCCTGGAGGCATTTCTCTCCGGTGCATTTCCGGCAGACTTCCTGTTCATCCCGGACCCTCTGGATATTATCCGCACAGTTCTGGATATACTTCTCCATCACATGGGCCGGTGGAGCAAACAGATTGGTCAGATCCACATAATCTGCTTTTTCTTTTTCTGTTTTTTCTGCTGTCTCTCTGTTTTCTTCCACGTCCGTGTCTCCTTCCCACGTATCCTGTCAACCAGATGGATGTCAGGATTTTTTTCTTTTTAATCACTTTTTCTTTTCTTACTTTATCCTGACCTAAACTAACCTGGGGTGCCAGGTGGTATGTCAAATGACAGCCAACTTCTCCTAGAGCCAGTCAGGATCAGGGTTCGGGCGATTCTCTCCAAAAAAGTTATCCACAGGCTTGTTCTCATGGGTATGTCGCTTGTCCTCCAGGCTGTCATACCACCCGGCATCCGCCTGGCTGTCAAACTGGCTGTCGCCCTGGACACCATCCTGTATGCCGTACTGGCTGTCACAGCGGCTGCCAGGCTGGCTGTCAGGATGGCTGACATAAGATTCGCAGTTATCCGGTACTGTATAGGTTCTGTCGCGCAAAACTGTGACATACCGTCTTTCCTGGAGAATACTGGGTGTGTACCGGTCTTTGCGGATCCAGTTGTGCTGTCCCCAGTGGGTGATGCAAATTACCCCGCTGACAAAGGGAATGATGAAACCGGATTTTTTCAGTTCGTCCAGGCAGTCAGAGTGGCATCCACTGAGCCGCACAATGCCCAGAGGATTGCTGACAAAGCCATCATCATCCGCATGGAGGACCAGGTGCATGTACAATGCCTGCGTAGCCGGCTGCAGCACCAGGAAACGGTCATCATCGGTGATTTTCGAATTGATCATACGTCGGCAGGCCATAAGAACAACACTCCTTTCAAACTCAAAAAGGCAAAAAAATACCAGGTGTCGAAACACCTGGTTCCATACATGGGCAGAGCCATTGCATAAAAAACAGGATTCCGTCTCGTTGTTTCTGGTTTTCAAGCACAAAAAAAGCCGTGCAGTGGAACCACTCCCGCCGAATGTACGGCAAAGAGCCCTGGTTCCAGAAAGGCAAAGCCTCCTGCACAGGGTTAGAAACGACGGTAAGAATCCTCGTAATGGTTGTATTTCAATCGGGTAAAGGTATTGTGTTTGATGGTTTGGGCCATGCGGAAAATGCACATCCAGAAACAAATTCCATGGTACGTGTTGGGCAGCAAGGGGATCACTCCTCTGTTGGAAATGTAGTCGGATTAATTAGTAAGTTTTATCAGATAATTTTATTATATCAAATTTCGTAGAATAGTCAAGTAAATTCAGCTGCTTTATACGCAAATCATCCTTTCCGCTGTAATTTATCAGACACCTTCCCTTTTTCTTGATTTCTTGATTCCATATTCAAGTTTTCATAGGGTACATCTGTTCAAATTGAACGTTGGTCGCTCATTGTTTATCGTCCATCGTTGTGGATACCAGATGCTGCCGCATCTGCCTCTGCACTTTTTTGACTTTCAGCCGAATAAATCTCTCCTGCCGTCTCTTATACAGTGTAAGGAGGCGACGACATGGAAGAAATCAAACGGCAGGATCTTCTGGACCTGGCCCGCAGGGCCCGGGGCCACATCCGGAAGATCTACCTCCACTGGACCGCAGGCCGGTACAACCAGCTGTTTCCGGACTATCATCTTCTGGTGCGGGGAGACGGGAGCCTGGTGACCAGTACCCGGGACTGGACGGAAACCCTCCCCCACACCTGGAACCGGAACACCGGTGCCCTGGGCATTGCCCTGTGCTGTGCCAAAGATGCCGTGCTGTATGCAGACGGCACCTTCGATCTGGGGGATTATCCCCCCACTCCCCTGCAGGTGGAAAGCGCATCCATCCTGCTGGCCACTCTGTCGGAACTCTGGAAACTCCCTCTGGAGCCCGCCCAGATCATGACCCATGCAGAGGCTGCCGACCTGGACGGTTACGGGCCAAGCATGGCCGGGACTCCCGCTTTTGAACGGTGGGATCTGTGGAAGCTGAAAGATTACGACGGGGTATGGCGCAACGGCGGAGCGGTATTCCGGGGCAAAGGACTGTATTACCAGTGGCTGAGAAGAAAGACCGCCTGAGATTTTTCTTCCTGTCCCCCTTACAGAGCCTCAAAAACGCATTCTGGCGTTTTTTCAGTCGCAGGCTATGTGGTGGTGTATCATAAGGATTCTTTTCAAAGGAGGAAGGAAATATGGCAATCCAGAAGCAACTGACTGCAGTGACTCTGCAGCTGGAAGTAAGCAACGGCGTGGACAAAAATGACCAGCCCAAGTTCAAGAACATCAGCTATGAAAAGCTGGCAAGGGAAGCCACTCCCGAAAAACTGGCGGAAGTGGGCAAGGAATTCGGCAACCTGATGCAGGAAGCTCCCAAAGGCATGTACGTGGTGGAACGCCATGCCCTGAATGAAGTGGCGTAAAGGAGGTAAGGCACAATGGCAGATTCCAGAAAACTGGACCTGATTTTCAAAGACAGTGAAAAGGCAACGAAAAACATCCGTATCCCCAACCCCCGCACGGACGTGGACCGGGAAACGGTACTGCCGGTAATGAACAAAGTGGTGGAAAGCAAAGTCTTCCTCACCAAGAACAATCTCCCGGTGGAAACCATCCAGGGGGCCAAAGTGACCGACGTCAAGGACCTGCTCTCCGACGGGGCCAGTGACGAAAGCACCGAGGCCTGACCATGGATGACCTGACCCTGCTGGCCGGCCAGGCTGCCCAGTACGGGTTCCCCATGGTCATTTCCTGGTACCTCCTGGTACGCATGGAAGAGAAACTGGAGAACCTGACCCAGAGCATCGAACGGCTGCGCATGGCAGTGAAATGTGAATAGAGGGAAAGGCCGCCGGAAAACCTCCGGCGGCCTTTGTCAGCAAGGGATCTGTCGGGACCGCCGTCCCGCTCTTCCCTCTTTCCTCTTTCCTTCCCATCACGGCAGCCCTGGGAAACTGGTCACGTATTTGATCCGGATGTCCGGGAAACTGGTGACGAACTGGATGGTGAAATCTTCTCCGTATTCCACGAACTGCCACTCTCCGATTCCGGACGGAAAATGGTCCACCACTTTCACCTTCAGATCCGGGAAACTGGTGACCACCTGGACCTTGATATCCGGGTTGTATTCCACCACCCGTACTTTGCCTGCCAGACGGATGCCGTTGAAGGTACCGTTGGAACTCACTGCAGAGGAAGCCAGGGCGGCCGTGGTCCACAGCAGGCAGAACAGGGCGGCAAGGATACCTGCCAGCCAATATTTTGTCCGTTTCATCGCAATCCCTCCTCTGGCTGAATATTCTGTATCTATTATAGCATAAAAAGGGCGCTGTGAAAAAATCATTCACAACGCCTTAAATTTGCCAGCGTAAGCTGGCTTCCATCGGCTAGAGACTAGTGACTAGAGACTAGTGACGGGGATGTGAAAATCATTTTTTCACATCCCCTTATCTGGAGTCAGGAGTCTGAAGTCGGAAGCCCCAGGACAAGATTTGCCCCTATTTCTCCGGCCCCTCCTGGTGCACGTGGGCTATGGGGATCCATTGCTTTTGGGGGAAGAACACGGACCAGACGGCCACCAGGGACAGGAAGATGCAGAAAAAGCCTCCGGTGAGGATGCCGGGCAGCATCCGTTTCACCGGCAGGTCCCCGGCCTTGATGGCGCAGGTGCCCATCACCAGGCTCAGCCCATAGAGCATGGTCCACCACAGCACATCCTTCAGGGCAAACAGAGGCCTGCCTTCCACCGCATGGTACCCCACCCACAGTACATTGGACAGGAAATAGAAGCCGAACACCACGCACATGAGCATGGGGACGAAATTGTCGATGAGCCGGGCATCGGGCCGGGCCCGGAAATGGGCCAGCCACTCCTTCCGGTACTCCCGGGCAATCTGATAGTTGCCGGTCATCCACCGGCGGAGCTGGCTCACCATCCCCTTCCAGGTCACCGGCTGCTCGTCATAGAACCGGGCATCGTCCTGGTAAACGGAAAATACGCCCTTGAAGTTCTGCTGCATGGAAAATTCCATGTCCTCCACAATGGTCCGGGTATGCCAGCCTTCCGGCTCCAGCAGGGAAGCATCGAAGCCGAACCCGGTGCCGGAGATGATCCCCGGCAGGTCCACATTGGCCCGGGGCTTGCTGAACAGGTCCACACTGAGCCAGTACATGCTGTACCATTGGGAAATCAGGTTGTCGAAGGGATTCAGGGGCAGCCGGTTTCCCATCACCAGCCGGGCTCCCCGGCGGAAGCTGCCGTCCAGGGCCGCCAGGAACCCCCGGTCCGCCATATTGTCCGCATCGAAGATCACAATATGGCTGAAGGTCCCGCCATACCGCTGGCGGATGAGAGGGATGCCCCAACTGAGCACCGCCCCTTTTCCGGTACGGGGGCCTTCCTTCCGTTCCAGCACCGTCACATGGGGATACCGCCGGCCCACCTCCGGGGTTCCGTCCTCACAGTGGTCCGCCAGCAGGAACACCCGGTACAAGTCCCCGGGATAGTCCTGGTCTTCCAGGCTCTGGAACAGTTTCCCCACCACATTGGCTTCATTGTGGGCGCAGACCAGGATGGCGAACCGGCTGGATTCTCCCGTCACCGGTTTCTCTTTCCGCCGGGTCAGAAGGCCCATGAATACTGTGCTGCAGGTCCAGAGAAAGGTCACCACCAGCAGCAGCTGGACGATGAAGGTCAGTCGATACATCATGGAAGGTCCCTCATACAGCGGTCAGGATGAACAGCAGGGCCGCAAAGATCCCCATTACATATTCCACAATGATCAGTTCGAATTCATTGGGGAAGATAAAAGCCAGGCCCAGGCCCAGGAAGCCCCCGGTCAAAGCGATCCGCAGCATGGCCACCGCCATGCTCCGGGTGGTTCCCTTGTTGTCCCGGATCCGGTTCCACAGGGCTTCTCCCGCACCCCGGAACATCCGGGGCGCCGCCTGGCTGTACACCAGGAAGCCGCCTGCCACGGTGCACACCAGGGAAGCCAGGAAAATCCGGGGATAGGAAGCCGGGAACGGCACCACCTGGTACAGGTCGCCTCCCACTGCCGGGAACACCGCCATGGGTACGGCCCCGATCACACTCAGGACAAAGAACATGGTGGCCGTCCGCTGGTCTTCCACGCACAGATAGGGTTCCCGGGGGCTGCGCATCCCCTGCCAGATCCGGAAGGGCAGATAGGCGGAGAGCAGGGCTCCCAGGAATTCAATAGGGATGAAATTGGAACTGCCGCCGGTGAGGGCCATCCCCGCCGCTGCTCCCAGGGCCGCCGCAATGGCTCCCAGCCGGCCGAAGATCAGCCCGTAGGGTACGGACAGCATGGCCTGGATCCGGAGCCCGCTCAGACCGGGCACCACCTGATACAATTGAGAAACCGCAAATAATACCGTATACAGAAGAAACAGGACCACGCCTGTCTTCACTCGTTCACCCATGACTCATTCCTGCTTTCTGGTTTGTTTTTTCTGAAGATCCTGCCACAGTTCCCTGATGGTCCGGTGGAATACCGGATGGACTGCCTGGGGAGCAATGGCGGCCAGGGGCTCCAGCACGAAGCTCCGGTTGGCCATATCCGGATGGGGCAGCACCAGGTCTTCACTGTGGATGCACTGGCCCCCGAAAAGAAGCAGGTCCAGGTCGATGTTCCGCTCTCCCCAGTGCCGCTTCCGCTGCCGGCCCATTTCCTGCTCGATGGCCAGGAGGGTATGGAGCAGGCTTTCCGGATCCCCCGTCCATTCCACTTCCGCCGCTCCGTTGAGGAATTCAGGCTGGTCCGTCACCCCATATGGCTCCGTGGCCAAAAGAGGCGAAACCTGCCGCACCCGGATGCCGTGTTTCTCCATAAGCTCCAGGGCCCGGCGGATGTTTTCTTCTTTATTCCCCAGGTTGCTGCCCAGGGCCACATAGGCTACTGGCATCTCCGGATCGCCTCCAGCATCCGGATCAGCCGGACATTTTCCTTCACATCATGGACCCGCACCATCTGGGCCCCGGCGTACAGAGCCGCCGCCGACAGGGCCATGGTCCCTTCCAGCCGCTCTTCCGTGGGCAGATCCCCCAGCACCTTGCCGATGAACCCTTTCCGGGAGCCGGCCAGGAGCACCGGGATGCCGTGGCCGGTCATTTCCCCCAGCCCATGGCACAGGGCCAGATTCCCTTCCAGATCCTTGGCAAAGCCCAGGCCCGGATCCAGGATCACCTTGTCCTTTCCCAGTCCCGCCCGGGCACAGGCTGCCGCCCGTTCCAGCAGGTACTGGGACACTTCTCCCACCACATTGTGGTAGGTCTTCATTTCGTCCCCCATCATGGTCTTGGGCGTCCCCCGCATGTGCATCAGCACCAGGGGTGCCTTGGCCTGGGCGGCCACGTCCAGCATCCGTCCGTCCCCGGTGGCGGCGGTCACGTCGTTGATGATGTCCGCCCCGGCGGCCAGGGCCGCTTCGGCCGTTTCCGCATGATAGGTATCCACACTGAGGATGGCCTCCGGAAACTGCTTCCGCAGGGCGGAAAGGGCCCCGGTGACCCGGCGTTTTTCCTCTTCCGGGGTCACGGGATCCGCCCCCGGCCGGGTGGATTCTCCCCCGATGTCCAGGAGATCCGCCCCATCCCGGAGCATGGTTTCCGCTTTGGCCAGCAGGGCTTCCTCCCCGCTGATCCGGGATCCGGCATAGAAGGAATCCGGGGTCACGTTCAGGATCCCCATCACCCGCATTTTTTCATAGGTCAGCTTCCGGCCGTCCGCCAGAAGGGTCACCACAGGTCCCGGTTCCAGGAATTCCCACAGGTCGTCCATAATGGACTGGATGCCGAACCAGTTGGCCATGGTCCCCAGCTTGGTCACCAGCTTCCGGTACTGCCGCCGGTTCCCCAGGAGAATCACATCCACCCGGTCCAGGCTGCAGTTGATGGTACCCTTGGGGTTCACGCATTCCCCGCCCAGGGCCAGCATTTCCTGTTTCAGGATGTTGGCGGCCGGGGTGCGGATCTGGAGCAGCTTCAGGGGCTCCACCGAAGCTTTGGGAGCCATCAGTTCCATCCCCATGGGATGGACTTCGATTTTTTCCATTTCATAGCGGATCCGTTCAGACGGAATGGTCAGGAACATGTCACACCTCTTTCTCCACCGTGGCAAAGGCATTGTGGTTGTGGATGCTTTCTTCGCTTTCCACCGTTACCGTATACCAGTCGATCCGGGGATCCCCATTGAGCTGGAGGGCGATTTCCCGGACCGCGTCTTCCACGAACCGGGGATTCTCATAAGCCATTTCCGTGACGCATTTTTCGTCCGGCCGCTTCAGCAGGGAATACAGAGGGGTGGACGCCCCTTTTTCCGCCATCTCCACCAGTTCCTCGATCCATACCGGCTGGGTGGAACGGATCCGGATTTTTGCCCAGGCCCGCTGGTTGTGGGCGCCGTATTTGCTGATTTCCTTGGAGCAGGGGCACAGGGTATGGATGGGCACATCCACGCCCACTTCCAGGGAGAAGGTCTCCCCTTTTTCCGCCCGGAAATGGCAGTCCACGTCCAGGTAGCTTTCAATGCCGCTGACCGGGGCCTTCTTGGTGATGAAATAGGGACAGGAAAATTCCAGCAGGGCCTTCCGGGCTTCCAGTTTCTGCCGGAGATGGTCCAGCACTTCTTCCAGTTCGTGGGGACGGATGGGCCCCACCTGTTTCAGACATTCCACAAACCGGCTCATGTGGGTCCCCCGCTGTTCCTGGGGCAGATCCACCGCCAGGGCCACTTCCGCCACTGTGTGCTGGGTTCCCTTTTCCCGGTCCGCCAGGACGATGGGCCACCGGAGGTTCCGGATTCCCACGTGTTTCAGGGCAATGTGACGCAGATCCTGCTGCGCCTGGACATCTTTCAGCATGATTCACCTCGGTACACAATGCCGCTGGTCCTGGTTTCCCACACCTGGACTTCGTACAGGGTGTAGTTGGCCCCGGTCAGCGGTTCCTTCAGCTTGTTCCAGACCCAGACGGCGATGTTTTCCGCCGAAGGCTGGGGCAGGATGTCGTTGAGGCAGTGGTGGTCCAGCTGGTCCACCACCAGGTCCTTCACCGTATGCTTGAACTGGACAAAATCCAGTACCATCCCCTCCTGGTCCGGATGGCCTTCCACCTTCACCACCAGCTTGTAGGTGTGGCCGTGGAGATGCTCGCATTTGCCGTGATAGTTGGGCAGATAGTGGGCTGCGTCAAACTCGAATTCCTTGATACAGATCATATGGTTCCCTCCTGGAGATCAAAATCGTTTTGCCGCAAAGCTTCATAAAGCACAATGGAAACCGAATTGGCCAGGTTCAGGGACCGGGCTTCGGAAACCATGGGAATCCGCACACACTCCTCTTCGTGGGCCTGCCGGAAAGCTTCCGGGAGACCGGCACTTTCCTTACCGAAGATCAGCAGGGAATCCGGGCCGTAGTGGACCCGGCTGTAGGATTTGTGGGCATGGGTGGTCAGAAGGAACCGGGGGCTGTCCGGATAGGCAGCCAGTACCTCCTCCACCGAATCATAGTAGTGGATGTCCACCAGGTGCCAGTAATCCAGCCCGGCCCGCTTCAGGTATTTGTCATCCACCGAGAACCCCAGGGGCCGCACCAGATGCAGGCTGGCTCCTGTGGCAGCGCAGAGCCGGGCGATGTTCCCGGTATTCCCGGGGATTTCCGGCTCCACCAGTACAATGTGCATCATTTCAACAAGCCTCCATCCCAGTCATTGCCGGAAATGGCGATGATCTTCTTCATTTGTTCGTGGAGATTCAGGATCTTCTCCGCATAATAGCTGCCCGTGGCCCATTTTCCGTTGAGCTGGGACCAGCGGGTGTAAAAACCGTTCTGGACCTTGCCTTTGTACACCAGATAATACCGGGGATCGATCACCGGGGTGGCCGGCAGCCGGTCCGTGGTATAGGCCATCAGGTGCTGGACATGGGCCCGGACCCCGTCCCGTGGGGTGGGGAACCAGGCGCCCTGGACCGTGGCACTGGTGGTTCCCAGACCGCAGAAATTGTTCTGGGCCGGTACCACCGTGCCCCCGAACCGGAAGAATCCGGTTTCCAGCAGGGCCTGGCAGAATACGATGTCCCAGCGGAGCCCTTCCCGGCCGGCTTCCTGGTAGTACAGATCCACGATCTCTTCCGGGGTGGCCTTGATGGGCAGGTTGGGATTGTACCGGCGCAGCAGCACCACCGCCTGGTCCCGGGTGGCTTCCGCCGGTCCGGCAATGGTCACCTCCTGGTAATTATCCGGAAGTTCCCAGATTTTCGCCGTGGTGGTCAGGTGATTGATGATGATCTTCAGGCTGGGGTCCGTGATCACCCGGTCCTGGTTCTCCAGTTTCAGCAGTCTGTCCGGATCCGGCCACTGGGGCAGGGTCAGCTTTTCCCCCACCAGGGAGAGGCTGCCCTTCCGGATCACCAGGCTGTCGGGATCCGCCGGGCCCAGGTCACGGGATACAGGGGACAGGGGCCGCTGTTTTTCCTCTTTTGCCTGTTTCCCAGCCGGCCGTTCCTTCCGGTTCTTCCTGGAAGGATTTTCGGCCGGAGGGTCCGGCTTCCGGACTTTTTCCGGTTTCCTGGCCGGTTCCGTGGTTTCCTGCTGTTTCCGGATACCCCGGATCCGGTCCAGGAAACTCCGGTGCTCCTTTTTCTCCGGTTCCCGTTCTTTCTGGACCTTTGCCTTTTTCTCTGTTTTTTTCTTTTGGATATGGGACAGCGGGCCGTCGGTTTCGTCCAACAGGACGGTTTCCGCCGGTTTCACCCCCTGCTCCAGGGGAGAGGCCCAGACTGTCCCCGTTCCCAGCAGGCTGGCCAGCAGCAGGCCGGCCAGCATCCGTTTCTTGTTCTTGTTCAATGGGTCATACCTCATGGGTTATTTTTTCTCTCCGGCTTCCTGTTTCCGGGGGAAGATCCACAGGCTCGCCAGCATCACCACCGCAGCCGTCAGGATCCCCAGGCTGGTGGAATTCAGGATGCCGAGGCCCTTGCCTCCGTTGAAAAATTTCAGCCCCAGCACCACAGCCACCCCCAGGATGGCGGAGCAGAAGGCCCCTTTGGTGGAAGCCTTTTCCGTAAACAGGCCGAACAGGAAGGGAGCGGCCAGGGATACAGTCATCAGGGAATAGAAAATGGCCAGGGCGGTGATGATGTTGGCCATGTAGCAGGCGATGAAAATGCCGGCGATGCCGCAGACCACCGTCAGCTTCCGGCTTACCTTCAGCAGTTCCTCATCGGAAATCTCCGGATGGAAGAATGTTTTGTACAGATCCTTGGACAGGGACGTGGCCAGCATGTACAGCACCGTGTCGCAGGTGCTGACTTCCGCGGCGAAAATGGCGGACAGGGCCAGGGCACTCACTCCGAAGGGCATCATTTCCTTCATGGCTTTGGGCAGGGCCAGTTCCTGGTTCCCCAGATCCGGGAACGCCGCATAGGCGCACATGCCGATGAGCATGGGCAGGAAGGCGAACAGCAGCTGGACGATGCCGTTCCACAGGGTCCCCTGCCGGACGGCCTTTTCATCTTTGGCCGCGTAGACTTTGCCGATGAGCCCGGGAGAGATGCAGAAAGCCGGAGTCAGCATCAGGAAATAGCCCAGGATGGTGGAAGTCCCCAGTCCGTCCCAGGAAAAATACCGGGCCGTCCGGGCAGGGTCTGCCATATGGCTGGCCACCGCCGCCTGGAGACCGCTCCACCCGCCCACATACTGGAGAGCGAAGGGGGCAGCGATGCAGAACCCCAGAAGGATCACGATCAGTTCGATGATGTTCACGATGGCGGCGCTTTTGATGCCCCCGGCGGAGAAATACAGGGTCACCACCACGGCGGCGATGATGATGCCGTAGAGCTTTTCAATGCCGGCCACCACGTTCAGGATCCAGGCAATGCCCAGCAGCTGGCCGGAAAACAGGGCCAGGGTGCCGATGGCCATCATGGTGGAGGTCACGCCCCGGAAAGCGTGGGAATACCGGAAATCCAGATAATCCCCCATGGTGTACAGATTGTGCTTCCGGGCCACTTTCCATACGGCCGGGCCCACAATATAGGCCAGGATCAGGGAACCCAGGCCGCTGCAGCCGATCCACCACCAGCTGGAAACACCGGCTTTGTAAGCCAGGCCCGTGACCCCTACGGTGGAGCCTGCCCCGATGTTGGCGGCAATCAGGGTGGTGAACAGGAGACCCGCGTTAAAGGAGCGGCCCCCCACAAAGAAATCCGCGGCCCCCTTCACGTGTTTCCCCACCAGATGTCCCAGCAGGATCAGCAGCAGGGCATAACCAATAATGACCCCAAGATAAACGTTCAACGATATCACCTCAAAATTTTTTTGTAAGGTACAACGGATATTCAACAAACACCATTGTACTTTACTTGGGGCAAGTTGTAAAGGAGGGGGTGACGCAATGCGTCACCCCCTCCTTGATTGTCAGAAGCCGTATGATTGCCATATGCAAAAAATTTGCCTGCAAATTTCTCTTTCGGCCGTTGACAGCTGACAGTTGACAGTTCGGCTCCACCGGCAGCAGACCCCTTACAATTCCACCGTCTTCCCCGGTTCCACCACCAGCACTTTGCTTTGGGTGGTGGCTTCCACTTCTTTCTTGAAAGCTTCCGGATCCTGGGCGATGATGGGCCAGGTATTGTAATGGATGGGAATCACCAGCGGCACGTTCAGCAGTTCCGCTGCCAGCCGGGCATCTTCGGGCCCCATGGTGTAGTTGTCCCCGATGGGCAGCAGGGCCGCATCGATGGTTTCCAGCCGGGACAAAAGGGCCATATCCCCGAACACGCTGGTGTCTCCGGCAAAATACACGGTTTTCCCGCCAAATTCCACAATGAATCCGCAGGCGTGCCCTCCGGCAATGCCGCTGCCGTGGAAAGCCGGAGTCACCCGCACCCGGCCGAAGGGGAAGGTATGGGTGCCCCCCAGGTGCATGGCGTGGGACCGGAGCCCGTGGGCCGCCGCATCGTTGGCGATTTCCGCGGTGGAAACGATCAGGGCGTCATTGGCTTTGGCGATCTCGTAAGCCGCGCCCAGATGGTCTCCGTGGTAATGGGAAACAAAGATCACGTCCGCTTTCAGGTCCTCCGGCTTCAGTCCTTCCGGGTTCCCTTCCAGGTACGGATCGAACAGCAGGGTGGTTTTTCCGTCACACAGGGTGAAACAGGCATGATGGATGTAATGGAACTGCAGCATGGACGATTCCTCCTTATTCGATGACTTTGGCCCCTTCCGGATCGATGTCCAGATAATGCAGGGCCGTTTCCATATTCCGCTTCCGGAAGGGTTCGGCCATGGCCTCCCCCACTTTCCGGGCATCGGTATCCGCCGGCACATAGGCCAGCAGGGTGGAACCGGCACCGGAAATGATCCCGTTGTAGGCACCGGCCTGCCGGGCCCCTTCCAGGGCTTCCTCCGCCCCGGGGATCAGGGGCAGCCGGTAGGGCTGATGGAGTCTGTCTTCCAGGGCCGTCCGCAGGAAATGGTAGTCCCCGGTAAGCAGGGACCCTACCAGGAGGGCCGCCCGGCTCACATTGTACACCGCATCCCGGTGGGGCACCTGCTTGGGCAGGGCCGCCCGGGCCTTGGAGGTGGGCAGGGGCAGGGAAGGCACCAGCACCACCAGCTGGAGAGGTTTGGCCAGGGCCAGTTTCAGGCTCTCCACTTTGCCCCCTTCCATCACGTTCACGGTGATGCCTCCCAGAATGGCCGGGGCCACATTGTCCGGATGGCCTTCGATCAAGGTGGCTTCCGTCACCAGCTCTTCTTTGGAAAGAGGGTTCCCAGCCAGTGCATTGGCTGCGGTCAGCCCGGCCACAATGGCCGTGGAGCTGCTGCCCAGGCCCCGGGATACGGGCACCTGGATCCGGGACGTGATCCGCAGTCCGGTGGCCGGCTGGCCCAGCTTCTCCCACAGGGTGTAGAAGGCGGAAGCCGCCAGGTTGTTCCGGCCCTGGGGCAGGGATGCGGAATCCTGGCCTTCGGCCGTGGCCGTGACCCCTTCCCCTTCCGGCACCAGTTCATAGGTAAATACATTGTACAGGGTACAGGCCAGTCCCAGGCAGTCGAACCCAGGTCCGCAGTTGGCGGAAGTGGCCGGGACCCGTACCGTGACTTTTCTGCGCATATCTGCCATGATCAGCCCCTCTTCCTCATTCCAGGGTGCTGTCTTCCACCCGGATGATGTTGCAGATCCGGGCCACGACAGCCAGTTTGGACAGGGCGTCGGCGGCTTTCCGCAGGGCAAATTCCGATACCCCGTAGGTGATCACCACGATTTCCGCCAGGGTGCCCAGGGACCGTTTTTGGACAACGGTTTTCAGGCTGACCTTGTTTTCCCCGAAGGCGGAGGCAATGGTGGCCCATACCCCGGGCTGATCTTCCACCAGCATCCGGATGTAGCAGGGGGAGATGATTTCTTCCGGGGGCAGCATGGGTTTGGCTTCGTAGCAGGTGCAGCCCACCCGGCCAGTGCAGCCGGCCAGGATGTTCCGGGTGCTTTCGATGATGTCCCCGCAAACGGCACTGGCTGTGGGCATCCGTCCGGCCCCCCGGCCGAAGAACATGGCTTCGCCCACCGGCTGGCCTTCCACGTACACGGCGTTGAACACATCGTTGACCGTGGCCAGAGGATGGTCCTTCCGGAGCATGGTGGGATGGACCCGGGCGCTGACGCCCTTGCCCTCCTTCTGCTTGGCAATGCCCAGAAGCTTGATCACATAGCCCAGTTCATCGGCATATTCAATGTCCCGGGAAGAGATCTTGTCGATGCCTTCCACGTACACATCGTCCAGCCCCACCCGGCTGTTGAAGGCAATGGAGGCCAGGATGGCGATTTTCCGGGCTGCGTCGAAACCGCCTACATCGGCGGTGGGGTCGCTTTCCGCATAGCCCTTGTCCTGGGCTTCCTTCAGCACTTCCGCAAAATCCATGTGCTCCTGGGTCATCTTGGTGAGCATGTAGTTGGTGGTCCCGTTGATGATCCCCATGATCTTGCTGATCCGGTTGGCGGCCAGGCTTTCCTTCAGAGGACGGATAATGGGGATGCCCCCGGCCACGGCGGCTTCAAACAGGAAATCCACATGGTGGGCGGCTGCCAGTTCGAACAGTTCCTTCCCGTGGGTGGCCACCACATCCTTGTTGGCGGTAACCACGTTCTTCCCGCCCCGGAGGGCGGCTTCCATGTATTCCAGGGCCGGATGTTCCCGTCCCATCAGTTCCACCACGATGCTGATGTCCGGATCGTTGACGATGTCCTCGATCTTGTCGGTGGTGGGCAGACTGGCATCCAGGGCCCGGACTTTTTCCGGATGACGGGCCAGGACTTTTTTGATCCGGATTTCCGCTCCTACCCGTTCCGTGATCAGGTCCCGGTTCTGGTTCAGCACCAGGATCACGCCGCCCCCAACGGTGCCGGCGCCCAGCAGTCCAATGTTGATCTGTTTCATTTTATTCGCCATACCCTCATCCTCCCCGGTTAATAAGGGCTGCCACAGGGGCAGCCCGAAATGGTTCTATACACCTATAAGAGTCTTTAGTCTCTAGTCTCTAGTCCCTAGTCTGCAGCCGTTGGAAAAAATTTGCCCCTGGCAAATTTTACCCTTCAGCTAGTGACTAGTGACAGGTTGTGAAATTGAATTTCACAACCATTAATCCACCTGGCCCAGTACATCCAGCCGCTTCACCCCTTCGATGAGGCGCAGCTTGTCCATCAGGGCTTCCATATCGATGTTCAGGTATTTGGTCTCCACGGAAATGGTGGTGTTGGCCACTCCCTGGAGAGGCACGCCCTGGTTGATGGTGATCACGCTGCCTCCGTCTGCAGCAATGGTATTGAGCACACTGGAAAGAACCCCGGGCTTGTGTTCCAGCAGCAGGGAGATGGTGATGACTTTTTCCTTGCTGGCATCATAGAACGGGAATACATAATCCTTGTATTTGTAGTAAGCACTGCGGCTGAGCCCCACCTTGCTTACGGCTTCGTTCACCGTCTTCATCTTTCCCCGTTTCAGGATCTCCTTTACCAGGATGGTCTTTTTGATTGCTTCCGGAAGAATTTCCTCTCTGACTAAGTAAAATTCCGATTTCCTCTCGTTGTTCATGTGTAATCTATCCTTTCCACAAGAATGTTAATCCTTCCTAGGTAGACATTATATCATACGGTTCTGCAGAATGCTACTCTTTCTTCAATGTTCTTTTCATCAGGTCTTCAATGGCCCGTTTCACGTCCTTGCCCTGGAACAGCACCTGGTACAGCTGTTCGATGATGGGCATTTCCACCTGATGGGTCCGGGCCAGCTCCCGGACCACCGGAGTGGCGTTGATGCCTTCGATGACCATCCGGGTGCCTCCGGTGATCTCTTCCAGGGTCTTTCCCCGAGCCAGGGCATAGCCGGCGGACCGGTTCCGGCTGAGAGGACTGGTGCAGGTGGCAATCAGATCCCCTACCCCGGCCAATCCGAAAAAGGTGGCCCGGTGGGCCCCCAACTTCATCCCCAGACGGGTGAGCTCCGCCAGGCCCCGGGTGATCAGCCCGGCCTGGGCATTTTCTCCGAAGCCCATGCCGGAGAGCATGCCTCCCACCAGGGCGATGCAGTTCTTTACACAGCCGCACAGCTCCACCCCGATCAGATCCGGAGAAGTATAGGGCCGGAAATAGGGGGTCAGGAAGCACTGCTGGAGGAACCGGGCTTCCTTCATGTTCCGGCAGGCGATCACCGTGGCCGCCGGCTGCTTCTGGGCGATTTCCCGGGCCAGGTTGGGCCCGCTGAGGGCAGCAATGGCCCGGGCGTGAGGGAAGGTCTCCTCCAGAATATCCGTCATCAGCTTGTGGGTGGACAAATCGAACCCCTTGGTACAGGACAGGATCACCTGGCTGCGGCAATCGGTGAAGCGGGCCGCCTGCCGGGCAATGTTCCCCATGCCCTTGGAGGGCACCACGAACACCAGCACTTCAGCGCCCTCCAGGGCTTCCTGCAGGTCTGCGGTAACCTGAATGGAAGGGGACAGCCGGAAATCCGGCAGATAATCGGCATTGCACCGGGTTTCCCGGATCCGGGCCGCTTTTTCCGGGTTCCGGGCCCAAAGGGCCACCTCCCGTCCATTGTCCGCCAGGATCTGGGCCAGTACCGTCCCCCAGCTGCCGGCTCCAATGACTGCTGCTTTCATCGTTTCAACTCCTTTGCATTAAAAAAGGGACTGTTGCCTGGGCAACAGCCCCTTTGGCCGCAATCCGCGACCCAAGGCCCGCGACCGGGGTGTGAATCCTTTCACACCCCTGTCATTTCTTCCAATGCCCCTGCCGGATCTTGCTTTCGGTTCCGTTTTTCAGGCGGATCATGTTCTGGTAATGGCGGGCCACCACCACGGCGGCACACAGGCCCACAAAGGCCACAAGCCGGCCGTCATAGCCCAGATACCAGGCGGAAAAAGGCGCCGCCAGAGCCGCCAGGATGGACCCCAGGGACACATACCGGGTGACGAACACCGTGGCCAGCCAGATGGTCAGGGCAAACACCGCCACTTCCGGCATGAAGTACAGCAGGATCCCCAGACCGGTGGCCACACCCTTGCCTCCTTTGAACCCGCACATCCAGGAAAAACTGTGTCCCAGGATGGCACAGGTGGCGCACAGGATCAGCACCGTCAAATCAGAGGAAACATAATGGTTCACCAGATAAAGAGCCAGCACACCCTTGAGCAGGTCTCCCAGGAGCACAAAGGATGCCATCCGGGCCCCTACGGTCCGGAACACGTTGGTGGCTCCGATGTTGTGGCTGCCGTAATCCCGGATATCGATGCCGCAGATCAGCTTCACCAGAAGCAGGCCGCAGGAAACGGATCCCAGGAGATACCCGATGACCCCACTGAGCAGATAATCCATAGTGATCGACCGTCCTTACGCCTCGTCCTCGTTCTTGCCCCGGACGATGATGTTGATGGGAGTGCCTTTGAACCCGAAGGCTTCCCGCAGCTGGTTTTCCAGATACCGCTGATAGGAGAAATGCATGATTTCCGGTTCGTTGCAGAAAATCACGAAGGTGGGCGGCTTTACCTTCACCTGGGTGGTGTAGAGGATCTTCAGCCGTTTGCCCTTTTCCATGGGCGGCTGGTTCATGGCCACCGCGTCGGTGACCACCTGGTTCAGCACGCTGGTGGAAATCCGCATGGCGTTGGCTTCCGCCGCATCCTTGATCATTTCCGGCAGACGGCTGATCCGCTGCTGGGTCAGGGCGGACACGTACACCACATTGGCATAGGGCATGAAGATCAGCTCATGGCGGATCTGTTTGGTGAACTCTTCCGTGGACATGACGGTCTTGTTGGGATACAGATCCCATTTATTCACCACGATTACGATCCCCTTGCCCGCTTCATGGGCATAGCCGGCGATTTTCTTGTCCTGTTCCGTGATCCCTTCCACGGCGTTGAGCACCAGCAACACCACGTCGCTCCGGTCCACCGCCCGGAGGGTCCGGATGATGCTGTATTTTTCGATGGGTTCGTCGATTTTCCCCTTCCGGCGCATACCGGCAGTATCGATGAACAGATAGGTCTGGCCGTCTTTTTCCACCGGCACGTCGATGGCGTCCCGGGTGGTCCCGGCCACGTCGCTGACAATGGACCGGGTCTGGCCGATGATGTCGTTGAAGATGGAAGATTTCCCTACATTGGGGCGGCCGATGATGGCCACCTTGATCACGTCTTCGCTGTCATCGTCCTCGTCCCCTTCTTCCGGGAACTTTTCCACCACCGCATCCAGGAGATCCCCCAGATTCAGCCGGTTGGAGGCGGAAATCAGGTAGGGTTCCCCGATGCCCAGATTGTAGAATTCGTAGGCTTCCGCTTCCTGCTTGGGCGTATCCGCCTTGTTCACCGCCAGGACCACCGGTTTTCTGGACTGCCGGAGCATCTTGGCCACTTCCATGTCGTCATTGGTGATCCCCGTCCGGGCATCACACACAAACAAAATCACATCCGCTTCCCGTACAGCCACTTCCGCCTGCTGCCGGATGGATACGGCAATGGAATCGGTGTTCTGCATCTCGATGCCGCCGGTATCCACCATGGTGAACTTCCGGTCCAGCCATTCCGCATCGGCATAGAGACGGTCACGGGTCACGCCGGGGGTATCTTCCACAATGGAGATCCGGCTGTCGGCAAATATGTTAAATAGTGTTGATTTGCCGACATTGGGTCTGCCGACAATGGCAACTATGGGTTTGCTCATGAAAAAGAACCTCTTTCAGTTAAATTCGTTTTTCCCCGTAGGAAAAAGAACGGACTGCCGCGGCCAGGTCCCCGGTAAAATAATACCGGACCTGCCGCAGCTCCGTCCCTCTGGTGCACCCGGTAAGGGTGTAGAAATCTTTGACAGCTTCCAGGAGCTGCCGTATCCGTTGGATGGCCAACAGGGTCCCGCCTTCCCGGACAAGACGCAGGATATTTCCAGCCATCCCCACTGCATTGGCTCCCAGCACCTGGGCCCGGAACACATCCAGGGCCGACCGGATTCCGCCGGAAGCGATGATTCCGTTCTGCCAGCCTTTGGCTTCCACGGTTTCCAAAAGGGACAGCGCCGAGGGAATGCCCCACTGGGACAGTTCCCGGTTCCCTTCCGGATAGCGGCAGCCTTCAATGGCCGGGAAATTGGTCCCGCCGGCTCCGCCGGTATCCAGGATGGATACCCCGCAGTCCAGCAGGTGTCTGGCTTCTTCCCGGGCCATGCCGCAGCCTGTTTCCTTCACGATCACAGGGACTTCCGACTGGCTGCAGATGGCTGCAATCTGCTCCAGCCACCGGGAAAAATCCCGGTCCCCTTCTTCCATGGCCAGTTCCTGGGCACTGTTGAGATGGATCTCCAGTGCCTGGGCTTCCACCATGTCCACGGCCCGCCGGGCTTCCTCCGGAGTGGCCAGCGCGCTCACGTTGGCAAAGACCACACCCTTGGGATTCTCCCTCCGGACCACCTGGTAGGTGTCTGCATACAGCCCTTTCCGCACAGCCCCGTACTGGGACCCCACGGCCATGGCGCACCCGGTTTCCCGGGCCACCACCGCCAGATCCCGGTTGATGGACTTTACGGCCTCCGCCCCGCCGGTGATGGCGTCGATCACCAGGGGCTGGGACAGGGTCCCCACCCCGGGCAGGCTCACGGAAAGGTCCACTTTCCGCCGGTCCACCTGGGGCAGACAGCAGTGCATCACCTGCATATCAGAAAAGCCGGTGGCGCAAGGACCATCCTCAAGGTGCAGGGCATACTTGATATGATCGATTTTACGGCTCTCCCGGCTTTTCATCTATGACAAACCTCTCTTACTTATTTATGGGCTTCCGCTTCTGCTTCGGCCAGTTTTTCGCCCAGGCCCTGGGACAGAGTGCTCTTCTTGCCCAGATACTGACGCATTTCAGCCTTTTCTGCATCTTCCTTGGCTTTGGTGATGCTCAGGGCGATCTTCTTGTGTTCGGTATCCACACGCAGGACTTTGACCTTTACTTCCTGACCGATTTCCAGAACATCTTCCGGTTTGTCGATCCGCTGTTCAGCGATTTCGGAAATGTGGATCATGCCTTCGTTCTTGTCGTTCAGTTTTACAATGGCGCCGAAAGGCAGGAACCGTACAACGGTACCGGTCACTACATCACCCACGCGGAATTCCTTGGCGGCAGCCACCCAGGGATCTTCCTGGAGAGCCTTGACGGACAGGCTGATACGGCCTTTTTCTTCGTCCAGGCCTTTGATGTACACGTTGATCTTTTCGCCCACTTTGTACAGGTCAGCCGGTTTCACGCTGCGGTCCCAGGACACTTCAGAGATGTGCACCAGGCCCTGGACCATGGGAGCGATTTCCACGAACATACCGAAATCAACGATGCTCTTGATGGTCCCTTCAACGGTTTCGCCTTCATGGAAGGTCTGGAAAGCTTTTTCCAGGGCTTCATGACGTTCTTCTTCCCGTTTGGCTCTTTCTTCCTTCCAGGCAGCGTTCTTGGCAGCCCGTTCTTCACGCAGAACGTTTCTGCGGGAGAATACCAGACGTTTCTTTTCCGGATTGATTTCCAGCAGAGAAACTTCCAGATCCTTGCCTTCATATTCTTTTACATCATCCACATGCTTCAGATCCAGGTGGGAAGCGGGGATGAAGCCAGTCAGTCCTTCGTAGGAAACAGTCAGGCCGCCTTTTACAGCCCGCAGGCCCTTGACCTGAACGGTCTTCTTGTCAGCCAGTTCTTCCGGCAGTTTCAGCCAGGCCTGATCGGCTTCCGCTTTGGTTCTGCTCAGGACAACCAGACCATCCTGGTTTTCGCTGGCAATGACTTTCAGGGTCACTTTGTCGCCCGGTTTCACAGTGGGGGCTACGGTGTCCTTGGTACCACCCAAAGTCCATTGGTCGAAGGCCACAGACCCTTCACTCTGATACCCGAAGTCTACCACGACCTCATCATCGGTCACTTCTACCACGGTAGCCTCCACAATCATGCCAATGTGCAATTTCATGCATTCCTGTTCGCCCAACAAACTTTCCATCGTTTCCATAGTTCCAATAGCCTCCTCAATAATTTCCTGCGGCGTCGATGCGCCAGCAGTGATGCCAATTTTTTGTGCTCCGGCCAGCATCGGTCCCGTGATCTCACTGGCGTCCTGCAAAAGATAGGAACGGGGATTGATTTCCCTGGCCAGTTCCCACAGATGTCTCGTGTTCGCGCTGTTCTTGCCGCCAAATACGAAGAAAGCATCTGTTTTCCCTGCCAGCTGCCGTGCGGCAGCCTGTCGTTCTGCGGTGGCAGTGCAAATGGTTCGCACGACTTTATAGTCGCCCGGACGTTTCTCCTGAGCCATTCGAAGCAGAAGGTTAAACTTCTCAGCTTCAAAAGTCGTCTGACTGACTACCCCAAACTTATCTTTTTCAGGAAGAGATCCAAGGTCATCGGATGTTTCAATGACCACAGAATCGCTGCCTGCCCAAGCCTTGATACTTTGCACCTCAGGATGACGCTTTTCCCCAACAATGATGACAAAACGGCCTTCACCTGCCAGTTCAGCAGCCGTTTTCTGTGCTTTCCGCACATGAGGACAAGTGGCATCGATGACGTTCAGTTCCCGCTGCCGGGCCTCCTCGTAGAGAGCGGGCCCCACACCGTGGGAACGGAATATGACTGTATCGCCAGCCGCGAATTGCGCCAGCTTCTCCTTGCATTCTACACCTTGCTGTTTCAGTTTTTCTACAACACGGGGATTATGAACCAATTCACCCAGAGTGGCAATATTATCATTATACCCTTTTGCTTGCACTTCTGCAACGTTTATTGCTCTTTTTACACCATAACAGAAGCCGCAGGGGTCTGCAACATAGATTTTCATCCGTCAATTTTCGCTGTGCGCATCCATCAGAGCCTGGATTTCCCTCATCAGCTCTTCGCTCAGCTCCTCCACTTTCAGTTTATTTCCCTGTTCATTTTCCAGTTTCATGGGCTTGCCGAACACCACGGTGATCCGGGGCCAGAAACTCTTCCGGCGCTTCAGGTCGCTGCCCAGGATGCAGGCGGGCACCACTTCTGCCTTCCCCTTCAGGGCGATGGCCAGGGCTCCGGGCTGGGCTTTCCCCAGTTTCCCGTCCCGGCTCCGGTGCCCTTCCGGAAAGATCCCCAGCACTTCCTGATGCTTCAGGATGGTGAGCGCTGTCCGGATGGCATGGGCATCCCCGGCGCCCCGGTGGACCGGAAAGGCCCCCAGGCTTTTGTACAGGGTCCCCAGCACCGGCACGAACAGTTCGCTTTTGGCCATGAAATGGACGGGCCGGGAAGAGGCCGTACCCACCATGGGCGGATCCAGCAGGCTCACATGGTTGCAGGCGATGACCACCGGACCCTTCCTGGGGATGTTCTCCCGGCCGATGACCCGGAGCCGGTAAATGATCCGGAACAGGATGGAAAACAGCAGCTGGACAAACCGGTACCACATACTACAGCACCTCTCTGGCCATGGCCGCGATCTTTTCCGTCACCTGATCAATGGTCAGGCTGGTGGAATCCAGATACCGGGCATCTTCCGCACACCGGAGGGGAGAGATTTCCCGGTTCTCATCCAGGGCATCCCGCTGGGCAATGCGCTGTTCCAGGTCTTCCAGGGATACCTCCGTGCCTTTTTCCTTCAGTTCCAGGTACCGGCGCCGGGCCCGTTCCTCCACGGAAGCGGTAAGGAACACCTTCAGTTCCGCCTGGGGGAACACCACGGTGCCGATGTCCCGGCCGTCCATGACCACCCCGCCCTGATTGCCGATCTTCCGCTGGGCCGCCACCATGGCTGTGCGCACACCGCCCACGGCTGCCACTTTGGACACGTTCCGGGACACTTCCAGGCTGCGGATGGCATCGGTGACTTCTTCCCCGTCCGCAAACACCCGGTTCACCCCGTTCCCATACCGGAAGGTAATGGAAATCTTTTCCGCAATGGCCGTCACCGCCTCTTCACTGAAAGACAGACCGCTTTCCAGGAAGCGCAGGGTTACCGTACGGTACATGGCGCCCGTGTCGATATAGGCATAGCCCAGCAGGGCCGCCACTTTTTTGGCAATGGTGCTTTTCCCGGCCCCGGCCGGGCCATCGATGGCAATGATGATTTTTTTCACACAGATTCCTCTTTTCCATCCAGGGCGGCATGGGTCCCTGCCACGCAGCCCGACGAAAAGGCTGCCTGGAGGTTGTAGCCGCCGGTATATCCATCCACATCCATCACTTCTCCCGCAAAGTACAGGTTGGGCACCTTTTTGGAAGCAAAGGTGGAGGGATTGATTTCTTTGGTGCTGACGCCCCCGGCAGTGACAATGGCTTCCGCCAGGGGTCGGGTGCCGGAAAGGGGCACCATGAAGGCTTTCAGGGTCTCCACCAGCCGCTGCCGTTCCTTCCGGGTGATCTGGTTCACTTCCTGCTCCGGCTTCAGGCAGGCAGCATCGATGATCACCGGGATCAGGCTCTGGGGCAGCAGGTCATGGAGCCCGGCCTTCAGCTGTTTCCGGCTGTATTTGGCAAAATCCCGCTGGATCCGGGCATCCAGCTGTTCCGGCGTCAGAGCCGGCTTCAGGTCGATGGCCAGATCCAGGATAGCCTGGGGATCCTTCTTCCAGGCGGTGGAAGCCGCCCGGGACAGGGTAAGGATGATGGGACCGCTGACCCCGAAATGGGTGAACAGCATCTCCCCGAATTCCTGCCCCAGTACCCTGCTGCCCTGGAGCAGTGTCCCCCGCACGTTCCGCAGGCTCAGGCCCTGGAGGGCCCGGATTTCCGGATCATCGCTTTCCAGGGGCACCAGGGCCGGACGGGGAGTCACAATGGTGTGGCCGGCTTCCCGGGCCAGTCCATAGCCGTCCCCTGTGGAACCGGTCCGGGGATAGGAAGCGCCGCCGGTGGTGATCACCACCGCATCTGCCGCCAGGGTCCGGCCGTCCCCGGTGACCACCCCGGTGACCCGGCCGCCTTCCAGGACCAGATCCCGGACCCGGGTGTTGGTCCGCAGCTCCACTTTCTTTTTCCGGAGGATCTTTTTCAGGGTATCCACCACATCCAGGGCCCGGTCGCTCTGGGGGAACACCCGGCCGCCCCGTTCCACTTTCACCGGCAGGCCGTTTTCCTCCAACAGTTCCATTATATCCCGATTGGTGAAGGTATGAAAAGCCCCAAATAAAAATTTTCCGTTTCCGGGGATCATGGGGATCATATCCCTCATGTCACAGGCATTGGTGATGTTGCAACGGCCCTTGCCGGTGATCATCAGCTTCCGGCCGGGCATGGCCATTTTTTCCAGAAGGAGCACCCGGGCTCCGTTTTCCGCCGCCTTGATGGCTGCCAGGATCCCGGCGGCCCCGGCCCCCACCACGATCACCCGGGTCATTTCTCCACCGGGCTTTCCAGGGAGGCCACTTCTTCCGGAGTCAGTTCCCGGAATTCTCCCTTTTTCATGCCTTCCAGGGTCAGGGTCCCCACCTGGATCCGTTTCAGGGATTTCACCGGGAACCCGATGAAATCGCACATCCGCCGGACCTGCCGGTTCCTTCCCTCATGGATGGTCACCGTGAACCGGGTCAGGTTCTTTTCCGGATCCCACTTCTTCACATAGACCACCGCCGGCGCCGTGAGCCCATCTTCCAGGGGCACCCCCAGCCGCAGCACACCCAGTTTTTCTTCCGGCACCCGGCCGTGGACTTCCACTTCATAGGTCTTGTCTACATGGTGGCTGGGATGGGTCAGATGCTGGGCCAGTTCCCCGTCGTTGGTCATCAGCAGCAGCCCTTCGGTCAGGTAATCCAGCCGCCCCACCGGGTACAGCCGCTGATGGAGCCCGGCCATCAGGTCCGCCACTGTCCGCCGGCCCTGGGGATCCTTCATGGTGGTCACCACCCCCCCCGGCTTGTACAGCAGATAGGTGTGCCGGGCGCTTTTCCGGTGGAGGGCTTTCCCGTCCACGGTGATCCGGTCCGCCTTCCCCACCCGGGTGCCCAGTTCGGTCACCGGTTTCCCGTTCACCTGGACCCGTCCTGCCAGGATGATCTTTTCACATTCCCGGCGTGATGCCACACCGGCCGCTGCCATGACTTTCTGCAGCCGTTCCTTGGTCTGTTCCATTGGTTCTGCAATTCCTTTCCGTCAGTCAAATAAGGGTTCCGGTCCTTCCAAGCGGCCTTCCAGCACCTCATCCGGCAGCTGGGGCAGGTCTTCCAGGGAATCCAGTCCGAACACCCGCAAAAATTCTTCCGTAGTCCCGTACAGGATGGGGCGGCCGATCACTTCCTTCCGGCCCACTTCCCCCACCAGGTCCAGTTCCACCAGGGTACTGAGCACCCCGTCCACTTTCACCCCCCGGATGGCCTCCATTTCACTTTTGGTCACCGGCTGTTTGAAGGCCACGATGGCCAGGGTCTCCATGGCCGCGTTGGACAATTTCACTTCCTGTTTTTCCTGGAGCCGGCGGACCAGCCCGGCGGCCTCCTTCTTGGTCACCAGCTGCCAGCCTCCGGCCACTTTCCGCAGCTGGATGCCCCGGTCCGCCTGCCGGTACTGCTGCTGGAGCTCTTCCAGAAGACGGGCCGCCTCATCCTGGGTGATGAACAGGGCCCCTGCCGCCCGCTCCAGGGTCAGGGGATCCCCGCTGGCAAACAGCAGGGCTTCCATTTCAGCGGTCTTGGTGAGTTTCATGGGTTGCCTCCTTCCGGGGCTCCAGGACCATGGGTCCGAAGGGCTCCTCCTGGATCAGTTCGATTTCCTTCAGCCGCAGCAGTTCCAGCACCGCCAGGAAGGTGGCGATTACCTCGCTGTGGTTTTTCCGGTCCTGGAGCAGCTGCCGGAAGTCCAGGTTTCCCTTCCGGCTGTGCAGGGCGTCCCGGATGGCCTCCATCCGGTCCTGGATGGGGAATTCCTGTCGGGGGATCACCGTATCCCCCTCTTCCTGCCGGGGCAGAAGGCCCGCCAGGGCCCGGAGCAGATCCCCCAGCCCGTACCGTTTCACCTTTTGGAGCACCCTGCCCTGGGGTTCCGGAGACCGGGCCGTATGGAGACTGGCCCGCTGGAGACATTCCCGCAGGGCCTGGGCCAGCTTTTTGGTCTTCCGGTATTCCACCAGCATGTCCACCAGCATCTGCCGGGGATCCGCCTCTTCTTCCCCTTCCTCCGCCGGGGGCTTGGGCAGCAGCATCCGGGATTTGATCTGGAGCAGCATGGCCGCCATCAGCAGGAATTCGCTGGCCACATCCAGGTTGTATTCCTGCATGGCATTGAGATAGGCCACATACTGCTCCGTCACGGAAACGATGGGAATATCGTAGATGTCGATCTTGTCTTTTTCGATGAGATGGATCAGAAGGTCCAGAGGCCCTTCGAAATCCGCCAGTTTCACTTGATACACAGGCTGCCTTCTTCCCGGTCAGAACAGGAACAGTGCCAGGATCCCCCGGCACAGCTGGAGAAACAGGGTGGACAGGGGCGACACCACCACACTGACGATGCCGGTGAAACACAGGACGATCAGCAGCAGATTGCTGTAGGGCCCCACCAGCCGTTCATAGGCCAGGCTCTTGTCCAGGGGCAGCCAGGTCCGCAGCACATTGTACCCATCCATGGGCGGAATGGGCAGCAGATTGAAAAAGGCAAACCATACATTATAAAGCATAAGCCAGTTCAAGAACAGCAGCACTCCCCGGCCGGCGTTGAAATACCGGGCCAGGAACAGCTGGAGGAACATGGCCAGGAAGGTGACCAGCAGGTTGCTGGCCGGACCGGCGAAAGCCACCTGCAGCATTCCCTTCCGGGGATTGGCATAGTACCGGGGATCCACCCGCACCGGCCTGGCCCAGCCGAACCCCACCAGGATCAGCATCAGGGACCCGATCAGATCCAGATGGGCCAGGGGATTCATGGTAAGCCGTCCGTCCCCTTCCGGAGTGGGGTCCCCCAGGCTGGCGGACATGGCCCCGTGGGCATATTCATGGACGGTGATGGTAAACAGCAGCGCCGGGATCCGGTAGACCAGAGACGCATCCAGATTGAGCATAGGGAAAATTTCCTTTCCATAGGTTTTCTTCTATCAAAGCCGGCTGGGCCGGCCTCCTTCGGCCGCTGACCGTTGACAGCTGACCGCTGACGGGGCCGCTGCCAGAGCAGTAGCCCCATATCCCTATCATACTACCATAAAGGAGAAAAAGGGTCAAACTGCCCCTGCAGCCTGACCCTTTCCCTAAAATTCCTTCTTATTTCTTGTGTTCCTTCAGCCCGTCCCGGAGGTATTCGTTGAGGATCCGCACATAGGTCCCCTTCATCCCCAGGGATTCGGTTTCCAGTACCCCGGCACTTTCGAATTTCCGCAGGGCGTTGACGATGACGCTCCGGGTGATGCCGGCCTGGTCGGCGATCTTGCTGGCCACCAGCAGTCCTTCGTCCCCGGGCAGCGCCTTGAGGATTTCGGAGATGGCTTCCAGTTCGCTGTAGCTCAGGTTGGAGAAGGCGATCTGGACCATGGCCTTCTTCCGGCTGGCTTCTTCGATGTGCATGGCCTTGTCATGGAGCAGCTGCATACCGATGACAGTGGCGGCATATTCGCTGAGCAGCAGGTCGCTGTCCACGAATTCCTTCTTGAATTTGCCCAGGATCAGGGTACCCAGACGGACACCGTTGCCGAAAATGGGCACCACCGTGGTGTATTTGCTTTCAAACAGGCATTTGGTCCCTTCGCTGAAAGCGCACATGTTCTTCACCAGACGGTAGTTGGAAGAAGTCTCCCGGATCCCTTCCAGCCATTTTACATAGTCGGCGGGGAATTTGCCCACGTCCAGCACCTTTTTGATCATCAGCTCACATTCAAAGCCGTCCAGGATGGAGTAGCCCAGCAGCTCTCCCTCGCTGGAGACGATGTAGATATTTGCCTTGATCACGTCCTTGAGCACTTCCGCCATCTTTTTGTAGCTGACGGTTTCCGTGTTCTGGAGCAGTTTGTTGATCATTCTCGTTTTTTCCAGTAATGGCAACATAATTGGTCCCTCCTAGGCCCTTGGATGATGTTTTTCATAAACGGCGGTAAGACGCTCCGCCGTCACATGCGTGTAGATTTGCGTGGTGGAAAGGCTCACATGGCCCAGCAGTTCCTGCACCGCCCGCAGATCCGCTCCGTGGTCCAGCAGATGGGTGGCAAAGGTGTGCCGGATGGTGTGGGGGCTCACATGCTTCTGCAGGGCTGTCATTTCCACATATTTGTCCAGGATCCTCCGTACGCTCCGGGCGCTGAGAGGCCGACCCCGGCTGTTCACGAAGACGGTCTGGTGACGGGGCGCCTGGTATTTTTCCATCAGCGTCCCCCGGCTGTGCCGGAGATAGTCCTCCATGGCCGCCACACAGGGATGGCCCAGAGGCACCAGCCGTTCCTTCCGTCCCTTCCCCAGCAGGATGGCATACCGGTTGCCCAGATCCACCCGGGTCAGCGTAAGTCCCACCAGTTCCGAAACACGGCAGCCTGTGGAATAGAGGAATTCCAGGATGGCCCTGTCCCGGCGGCCCAGGACGGTGGTGCAGTCCGGCATCCGCAGCAGGAGATTGATTTCGAATTCTTCCAAAAACACAGGCAGCTTCTTTTCCAGTTTGGGGGTCCTCACCCGGGTAAAGGGATTGGTCTTCACCCGGCCTTCCCGCCGGAGATACCGGTAGAAGGACCGCAGGGAGGAAATCCGCCGGGCAATGGTCCGCCGGGACAGGTCCCTGTCATGCATCTGGGCAAGATAGGAACGGATGTCCAGGACCGTTACCTGAGGCCAGCGGAAATCTTCGGTCCGCTGGGCCATAAACTCTTTGAAATGCCGGATATCCGCCAGATAGTTCTCGATGGTCAGGGGAGAATCGTCCTTTTCCACTTCCAGATAAAGGGCAAAATCCTCCGGCCACTTTTCCCCGGAGCCATCCGGCAGGCGGCTTTTTGTCTGTTCCATGGCACGCCTCAAATTGTACGAATTGTATTGAATTCCCGACAATTCATACTACCATATTCAGACTAATCATGCAAGTTATTTTTTACAATTTCGAGAAATTTTAGACTTCTGGCCGCTATGGCCGCATTTTTCTCTTTTTTGCCCCGGATCCTGGGTCCGTCCCAGGGAGCGATCAGTCCGAAGTTGATGTTCATGGGCTGGAAATGCTTCACTTCCGGGTTGCTGATGTAGTGGCTCAGGGCCCCTATGGCGGTTTCCCGGGGGAACAGCACCGGCGGCTTCCCGGCCATGGCCCGGGCCGCATAGATGCCCGCTGCCAGACCGGAAGCAGCGCTTTCCACATACCCTTCCACCCCGGTCATCTGGCCGGCGAAATAGAAATGGGGCCGCTCCCGGAGGGAATAATCCGGATTCAGCAGCAGGGGGCTGTTCAGATAGGAATTCTTGTGCATAACCCCGTAGCGGACGAATTCCGCATTTTCCAGACCCGGGATCATCCGGAACACCCGTTTCTGTTCCGGCCATTTCAGATGGGTCTGGAAGCCCACAATGTTGTACAGGGTCCCCGCCCCGTTGTCCTGACGCAGCTGGACCACCGCATAAGGGTCCTCCCCGGTCCGGGGATCCGGCAGCCCCACCGGTTTCAGGGGGCCGAAGCGCATGGTGTCCTCTCCCCGGAGGGCCATTTCCTCAATGGGCATGCAGGCTTCGAACACATTGTGCTCGAAATCCTTCACCGGAGCCGTTTCCGCCCGGCACAGTTCCTGCCAGAACCGGATGTACTCCTCTTTGGTGAAGGGGCAGTTGTAGTAGGCCGCCTCCCCCTTGTCATACCGGGAAGCCTTGTAGACCTTTTCCTGGTCCAGGGAATCCACCGTGACGATGGGAGCCGCCGCATCGAAGAAATGGAAGTAATCCTTCTTCACCAGCTGCTGGATGGCTTCCGAGAGAGCCCCGCTGGTCAGCGGTCCGGAAGCGGTGATCACGTAGTCTTCCGGGGCGAACCGGCTGTAATCGGTGACTTCCTCTTCCACCAGGGTCACCAGGGGATTTTCCCGGATGGCGGCCGTCACTGCCTGGGCAAATCCTTCCCGGTCCACGGCCAGGGCGCCCCCGGCCGGCACCTGATGGGCGTCAGCGGCGGCAAGGATCAGGGAATCCAGCCGGCGCATCTCTTCTTTCAGGAGGCCTACAGCATTTTCGATGTTGTTGGCCCGGAGGGAATTGCTGCACACCAGCTCGCTGAAAAGGGCCGTATGGTGGGCCGGATCGCTTTTTCCCGGGCGCATTTCGTGGAGGATCACCGGGATCCCCCGCCGGGTCAGCTGCCAGGCGGCTTCACAGCCGGCCAGCCCGGCTCCGATAATATGGATGGTCATGGATATGTTCCTTTCATTTCTTCTTCAAAGAGGCGTTGGGGCATTTTTCATTGCTGCAGTGGAGCACCGTTTTCCCGTTCCGCTCTTTGTGTTCCACCATCATGCTGCCGCACTGGGGGCATTTTTCGCTGGTGGGTTTGTCCCAGGAGGTGAACCGGCAGGTGGGATAGTTGGCGCAGCCGTAGAACAGCCGTCCCGTCTTGCTGTGCCGTTCGATCAGTTCCCCGCCGCACTGGGGGCACTTCACCCCCACCTTCACCAGGATGGGCTTGGTGTTCCGGCATTCCGGGAAGCCGGGGCAGGCCAGGAATTTCCCGTGGCGCCCCTCCTTCACCACCATGAACCGGCCGCATTTCTCGCATTTCACGTCGCTGACGATCACCGGTTTTTCCACCACCGGGATGTTTTCGTCCGCCACCTTCAGGGCCTTTTCAAAAGGACCGTAGAATTCCTGGAGCACTGTCTCCTTGTCGGTCCGGTGTTCACTGATGGCATCCAGTTCGCTTTCCATATGGGCGCTGAAAGGCACATCGATGAAGGGGGAGAAATACTGGGTCAGCATGTCGATGGTCAGTTTCCCCAGTTCCGTAGGCAGCAGCTTCTTCCCTTCCTTGGCCACATAGCCCCGGGCCAGGATGGTCTGGATGATGGGAGAATAGGTGCTGGGCCGGCCGATGCCCTTTTCTTCCAGTTCCTTTACCAGGGTGGCTTCGGTGAAGTTGGCCGGGGGTTCCGTAAAGTGCTGGACCGCCTCGTTCACCCGGATCAGGTTCAGCGCCGTGCCTTTTTCCAGGGCCGGTACCTTCTTGTCCTTTTCCTCATCCTTCCGGTCCGCCAGTTTCAGGAACCCGTCGAATTTCACCACAGAGCCCGTGGCCCGGAGTTCGTAGTTGTCCCCGGCGATGGTGAGGGTGGTCAGGGTGCTGATGCTGCTGGCCATCTGGCTGGCCACGGTCCGTTTCCAGATCAGGGTGTACAGCCGCAGCTGGTCCCGGTCCAGATAGGGAGCCACCGCTTCCGGAGTCCGGGCCACACTGGTGGGACGGATGGCTTCGTGGGCTTCCTGGGCATTCTTCCGGCTGCTGTACACATTGGGTTTCCTGGGCAGGTAGTCCGGGCCGTAGTTGGCGTCCACATAGCCCCGGATCTCGCTGACCGCCGCATCCGCCAGGTGCACCGAGTCCGTACGCATATAGGTGATGAGCCCCACGGAGCCCTTCCGGCCCAGGGTCACCCCTTCGTACAGCTGCTGGGCCAGCATCATGACCTTTTTGGTGGAAAAGTTCATCTTTTTGTTGGCTTCCTGCTGGAGGCTGCTGGTGGTAAAGGGCGGCGCCGGCTTCCGCAGCCGGTCCCGGATGGAGCAGTCCGTCACCTGGTAGCTGGCCTTCTTCAGGTCTTCCGTCACCTGGTCCGCTTCCGCCCGGTTGTGGATCTCCAGTTTCTTCCCGTCCCGCTTCACCACGTCCGCAGTGATCTTGGGGGTCTTCCCGGGAGCCAGCACCACGGAAGATGTCCAGTATTCCTCCGGTTCGAAGTCATCGATCAGCTTCTGCCGGTCGCAGATGATCTTCACCGCCACGCTCTGGACACGGCCGGCGCTGAGGCCCTTGCGGATTTTCCGCCACAGGAGCGGGCTCAGCTGATACCCTACGATCCGGTCCAGGATCCGCCGGGTCTGCTGGGCATCCACCTTGTCCATATCGATGGCCTGGGGTTCCTTCAGGGCCCCCTTGATGGCCGTCTGGGTGATTTCATGGAAGGAAATCCGGCAGGCTGCCGCCGGGTCCACTCCCAGGATATAGCTCAGGTGCCAGGCGATGGCTTCCCCTTCCCGGTCCGGGTCCGTTGCCAGATAGATCTTGTCGGCTTTTTTGGCCAGGGTCTTCAGTTCTTTGATCAGGGGACCCTTGCCCCGGATATTGATGTATTTGGGTGTGAAATGATGCTCTACGTCAACACCGAACTGACTCTTGGGCAGGTCCCGCAGATGCCCCATGGAGGCACGGACCGTAAAGGTTTTACCCAGGAATTTTTCTATGGTTTTGGCTTTCGTAGGGGATTCCACAATGACCAGTTTATTTGTCACGATTTTCTCCTCCTAAAGTGCAGAATAACGATTTCGGCTGTTTCTCCGGATCCGGCCCCCCAGCTCCAGTTCCAGGAGCAGGGTGCTGAGCACCGCCAGGGGCCAGGGAAACGCACCGGCCAGGTCTTCCAGAGACTGGGCCCGATGTTTTTTGATCCACCGGTACAGGGCTCCGGCCCGTTCCTGTTCTTCCGGGGAAACTTCCCCGAACAGGTCCGGTTCCTCTTCTTCGGCCGGCCCGGTGCAGGTGCCCGGTTCCCGTCCCAGAAGGCTGTCCAGCAGTTCCCGGGGATCGTCCCCCAGCCTGGCCCCCTGTTTCAGCAGCCAGTGGGTGCCCTGGCTGGTTTCCGAATCGATGGGACCGGGAACCGCGTACAGGTCACGGTTTTCGTCCGCGGCGGCATGGGCGGTGCTCATGGCCCCGCTGCGGATGGCGGCTTCCACCACCAGCACCGACCGGGACAGGCCCACGATGATCCGGTTCCGCAGGGGAAAGTTCTGGGGCAGGGGCGGCGTCCAGGGGGACTGTTCCGTCACCAGGGCGCCCTGCTCACAGATCTTGTCGAACAGCCGCAGGTGGCGCCGGGGATACAGTTCTCCCAGGCCCCCGCCCAGGACCGCCACCGTAAGGCCTCCCGCCTCCAGGGCCGCCCGGTGGGCCGCCGCGTCGATGCCGTAGGCCCCGCCGCTGATCACCGGTACCTTTTCCAGAGCCGCCGCCCGGGCGAACCGGGCCGCCACGGCAAGACCGTAATCCGTAGCCTTCCGGGACCCTACAATGGCCAGGCAGGCCGGCTGCTCCGGCAGCCTTCCCTTCACGTACAGGACGGGAGGCGGGGCTCCCAGCTGGTCCACCAGGGGCGGATAATCCGGGCTCCAGCGGCTGATGATCCGGACCCCATGGACCTGGCACCAGTCCCAGATTTTTTCCGGCAACGCCGGTTTCCGGGAGTCCCTCCAGACTTTTTCCAGAGCCGGGGTCAGAAGGCCGGCGGCCCTGAGATCCTTTATTCCCGCCTTCCAGGCCTTTTCCAGGCTGCCGAAGGCTTCCCGCAGCACCGGCACCCCCTGGGGCGCCTCATAGCTGAGGAGATCAGCCAACGCAGCTCCATAGACTTCTTCCATACGTTCACATCCCTTGCTGCATATGATAGTAGTTTTCCCCTCCGCCTACAAACGCTAATAAGTATACATGGAAACTGTCTGAAAAATCAAGAGGGGGGCGATGCAGGTTCTGGGCAATGCCCCCGGCCCTTGCACCTTTCCCCCGTTTATTGTATGATAAAGGCAAACAATCATTCTTTGTGTTTTGTCTAATGTTCGGCAAAGCCCATTTCCCAAGGAGGGACCCTGTATGCCTGCATCTCTCAACGCCACCCCTTCCGGGGAGCGTACCCATATCGGCCTGTTTGGCTGCCGGAACGCCGGCAAATCTTCCCTGATCAACGCCATTACCGGCCAGGACCTGGCCATTGTATCCGATTACAAAGGCACCACCACCGATCCCGTATCCAAAGCCATGGAGATCCTGCCCCTGGGGCCGGTGCTCCTTACCGACACCCCGGGGATGGACGATGATACGGATCTGGGCCAGTCCCGGATCGAAAAAGCCCGTCTGGTGCTCCGGAGCACGGATATCGCCCTGCTGGTGGTGGATGCCGCCACGGGGATGAACGATTTCGACCGGAAGCTGCTCCAGGAAATCCGGGACCGTAAGATCCCCTACCTGGTGGTGTTCAACAAATGCGACCTGGTCCCCAGCTTCACCCTGCCGGAAGACCTGAAGGACCACAGCATGCTGGTCAGCGCCCAGGCCGGCACCCGGATCTGGGAACTGAAAGAACGGATCTCCCAGGCCCTGGGCAAAGAGGAAGTGAAAAAGCCCCTGCTCCTGGACCTGTTGGAACCCAATGCCCTGGTGGTACTGGTGGTACCCTGTGACGAAAGCGCCCCCAAGGGACGGCTGATCCTGCCCCAGCAGCAGACCATCCGGGAACTCCTGGACGGCCACTGCAGCGCCCTGGTTGTCCAGCCCCAGGAACTGCCCGCCATGATCCGCCTTCTGGGCCAAAAAATCAGCCTGGTGGTCACCGACAGCCAGGCCTTCCATACGGTCAATCAGATGGTGCCCCCGGAGATCCGGCTCACCAGCTTCTCCATCCTGTTCGCCCGCTACAAGGGTCAGCTGGCCCCCTTCCTGGAAGGTGCCCTGAAGCTGAAGGACCTGAAGGACGGAGACCCGGTGCTGATTTCCGAAGGATGCACCCATCACCGGCAGTGCAACGACATCGGCACTGTGAAGCTGCCCAACTGGATCCGGAAATATTCCGGATCCCGGCCAGATTTCCACTACAGCAGCGGCAAGGGGTTCCCGGACGACCTTTCTTCTTTTAAACTGGTAGTCCACTGCGGCGCCTGCATGCTGAATCCCCAGGAAGTGGCCTACCGCCAGGGCGCCGCCCAAAAACAGAACGTGCCCATGACCAATTACGGCATCGCCATCGCCTGCATGAACGGGATCCTGCCCAGAGTCCTGGCCCCGTTCCCGGAGCTGTTGGAGAAGGTGAAGTAAAAAAGAGGCGCTGTGAAAAAATCATCCACAGCGCCTTTATTTCGCTTGCGTCAGCTGGCTTCCATCGGCTAGTGACTAGAGACTATTGACTGGTGACGGGGTGTGAAAAAGCATTTTTTCACACCCCCTTTTTACCCCTGCAGCGCCGAAATATCCCGGTCCACATCCACGGACACCCGGTAGCCCGGGTACAGGGCCCCCACTTCTTTTTCCAGTTCCCGGACAATGGCATCCCGGTCCCGGCCGAAGGTGACCACCACGTCGAACCGCATGGTTTTGGCTTTCCGGTCCACATAGAACCCGTGGACCTGGAGAGCCCAGGTATGCTTCATCACCAGACCGCTCACCTTCTCCCGGATGGCTGCCGCCTCCGGATCCCGGGTGTTGCAGGAATACACCGTCACCCCGGACAGATGGACCCCGGTGGCCTGGAAGATCTTCCGGTTGATCCGATGGGTCAGCCGGTCCACCTGTTCCACCGTCATCACATCCGGCAGTTCAATGTGGACGGAAGCATAGTTCCGGCCGGGCCCGTAGTTGTTGATCATCAGATCATAGGCTCCCCGGATCTCCGGTTCCGCCACCAGCAGGTTCTTGATTTCCCGGACCAGCTGGGGATCCGGCCGTTCTCCCAGGATTTCATTCAGGGTATCCCGCAGCAGTCCATAGCCGCTGCGCAGGATGAAACAGGCAATGAAAGCCCCTACATAGGATTCCAGCGGGATTCCCCACTGGAGATACACCAGTGCCGCCACCAGCACGGAAAAAGACAGCACCGCATCGAACAGGGCATCGGACCCGGACCCCACCAGAGCCCCGGAATCCGCTTCCTTCCCCCGGGCCTTCACATACCGGCCCAGGATGATTTTGGCAATCACCGCCACCACCAGCAGCACCAGGGATACAGTGGTGTATTCCGGGATTTCCGGATCCAGAATCTTTTTCACACTTTCCACCAGAGCCGTGATGCCCGCATAGAAAATGATGAGGGAAATCACCAGGGCGCTGAGGTATTCATACCGGCCATGGCCGAAGGGATGTTCGAAATCCGGGTTCCGGTCCGCCAGTTTGGCTCCGGCCACCGTAATAATGGAAGACAATACATCGGACAGGTTGTTCACCGCATCCATCAGGATGGCAATGGAATTGGTGGAAAAACCCACCACCGCCTTGAATCCCGCCAGCAGTATATTGACCCCGATGCCAATGAAACTGGTCCGCAGGATGATGGATTCCCTGCGGCCGTTTGTCATGGAAGTTCCCATAAGAACCAACCCCTCATACAGAATTGCACCCATTATAGCACAAATGGATGGGGATGGACAAAAGAAGCAGGGGGCGCAGGCCCGGCGCCCCGCCCGAATTTACGGTCCGTTCCGCTTATCGCGGGCAGGCTGACCTCTGACGTCTTACCAGTTCTTCACTTCTCCCCGGCCTCCATCCGCCCCTTTTCCCGCTTCAGGATCATGGCCAGTTCCGGGTCTTCCCCGGCTTCCACCGGGCCGTAATTGGTGTGGTTTCCTTCCCCGTCCCAGCTGCAGAGGAAGTACCCCATGGCACTGGCATCATATTCCACGGTGTAATACCGGGGATCTTCCCCCTGGAGCCCGTGGACCAGATAGGCCCGGGGACACAGGGTATTGAAATTCCAGCCTTCCTTGAAAGGAAAATGCATCCGCAGCACATAGCACTGGGGCAGGCCAGTGTGTTCATTGCGGATCTCCAGCCCTTCCGCGGAAAAATCCGCTTCCTGGAAAGACGGTCCATCCGCTTCCCCGGCTTCCGGCAGGTCTTTCAGGACCCCTGCACACAAGGGCCCGAACCCGTTCCCCAGAAGGAAGGGGCTGATCTGTTTCCCGTCAGGCCCGGGATAGACCACCGCCGGCAGGAACTGGTGTTCAAGGAAATACAAAGGGTCCATGTTACCCTTCCACCTCGACCAGTTCAATCTTGAAGTTCAGTTCTTTTCCGGCCATTTCGTGGTTGGCGTCGAAGGTGATGGTGGAATCGGTCTTTTCCGTCACCCGCACCGGAATCTGCTGGCCGTTGGGCGTGCTCAGGGCCACCCGCTGGCCCACTTCCAGGGCTTCAGAACCGGGCATCTCGGCGATTTTCACCGTCAGGACGTTCTGGGGATTGGGCTGCCCATAGGCTTCTTCCGGCATCAGGTGGATGTTCTTCACTTCCCCCACAGCCATATCCCGGACCGCATCATCGAATCCCTTGATCATCATGCCGGCACCCACCACGAATTCCAGCGGTTCCCCCCGGTCATAGGAAGAATCGAATTTGGTCCCGTCGTTCAGGGTCCCTTCATAATGGACTTTGACTTTCTTGTTTTCGTTGCTCATGTTTTTCTCCATTCTGTAGATAGATTCAGAAACTGTCAGACAGTCCTTATTGTACCGTACATAAGAAGGAAAGTAAACTGGAAAGGCCGCCGGAACCTCCGGCGGCCTTTGTCAGCTGTCAACGGTCAGCGGCCCTTACGGCACCGCAATGGATCTGCCGGCCCTGCCGGCCCGACTGGCTTCTTATTTCCTTCACTCCGCCTGATGGATGTGGATTTCCCGGATGACACCCCGGGTTACCCTGAAGGCCAGGGTGGTGGTTTTGTTGGCGTGGTATTCGTAGATGGTTTCGTCCAGTCTGGCATGGTTTTTGGCATTTTCCTCTGCCGGGATCTTGGGAGAATCATACTGCCGGGTCCATACAGAATCCGCCTGACCGTACACATCGTTCAGCACCGTTTCCCCCATGCCCACCTGGACCCCGTCCGGGGTGGCATCCCCCCATTTGGACGTTTTCATGTCCGTCAGCACATAGGGCGTGTCCGCCATATATTGGATAAACAACAGGGTCCGGGAAGGGTAATGGTATTCCCTGGCAGCCCTTCCATATTTCACAGACTGGGGCGCCCCCAGCACCTCCTCCACCCGGCCCATGGTATCCCCCGTGGCCACCCCGGCCACCGCAGCCTGACCTGGGTAGATGGAACAGCTGATGGTAATGGCCCCCAGATTGGACATGATTTCCGGATCCCGGGCCAGAGCCGGCTGCCCCGCTGCAAAAGAAAGCAACAGGCAGCCCAGGACCAGCCCCCGGCGGATCCGTCGGTTCGCAAAATACATCATGGACACCTCCTTCTGGTTCATCGTGAGTCGTTGGTCGTTGGTCGTTCATCGTTGGTCGTTTTGGATGCCAGATGCTGCCGCATCACCGGGAATTCGGGAATCTCTTGTCATAAGCCGTAATCCTGATGTAAAATGCCGCATCTGATACGGGAGATGGCCCATGGTATACCACCAGATTCCGATTGGCCCACTCATCCCAGATGGCCGTAGTAAAGGGGATCCGGTGACTCAGGACATACTTCATGAACATCTTGTCCGTATGATCCGGGATGCCCAGGGCTCCCAACAGAACATATTCTGACAAACAGGCAGCCCGTATCCCTTCCTGGTTATTCATCATGACCAAAATAGCGATTTTGGAAACATACCCGGCCTTATTGGTGAAAATCTGGATCAGGGCACTCTGTTTGTCGGAAGCATTGGGCCGTTTGGCAGCCACCAGATAAATATCATAGGCCTCCCCTTCCACCGGTTCCTCATTGACCTTTTCCAAATGCAGATTGACGTTTTTGGCACGGTTGTGCAGAAGGATGTCTTCATAGAATTCCGTGAACTTCTTGTCAGAAACCTGGACCAGTACAGGCGGTTTGGCAGCAGCCGCATCGGCCCTGGCATACGGACCGGCAAAGGAAGAACAGGACCCCATAAGAAGCAACAGCAGTACAAGCAGAACCCTAAACATAGTGACCGCCCCTTTCCGTATCAGACAATGCGTTCCAGCCCGTTTTTCCATACGAAAAACATCAAGCAGATACTCCCTAACGGCATCCCGATGGACCATCCCGGCCCCGCCGTCCTCCTCTTCACTCTGCCCTGGTTCATTCCCTTCCATCGAGCCGTTTCAGCTGCAGGGATACGATGTTTCCGAAATCACACTGGTCGGCCACCAGATCGCAGGTCACATTCTGCTTCCATTCCGGATCCATCTCATCGATGAACTTCAGGGCATCCCCTTCGCTCATCCAGTCCCCATCAATGACCACCGGCCCCAGGAGATAGGCGGTGAACACGATGGTCCCCTGGTTGTCTTCATTCCCTTCCTGGTAAATGGCCTGCTCCAAAGGTTCCGCCTGGGGGTCCAGCTTTTTCAGCACCCCATTGAGCCCCGCCAGAGCCTCATCAATCTTCTCCATAAAAGGCCGTGCCGCCTCCGGGCTCATCCGGAATTCATAAAAATCCGGCCCCTGGCAGAAATTCACATACCCATAGACCGCCGTTTCCACCGTACCAAAATCCATATCCTCTGCCAATACAAAGCTCATGATAAAACCCTCCTTTTGTTTTCCTGATTCCAGTATACCAAAAGAGATGGGGAGAATTGGGGACAGAATGTGGTTCATCGGGAGTCGTTGGTCGTTCATCGTGAGTCGTTCATCGTCCCGCTCTGCACTCTTCTCCGCGCATCCTGCGGGGCCGTGTCTGCCTTCTGACCAGGCCCCAAAAATCCCATTCATGCCGGTAAAATGCCCGATAATGACCTTCTTTTTCCAGTTGGG
>OLFV01000139.1_pt1 | contig 85518 bp, 64 predicted proteins | sample 1605551 | NCBI WGS metagenome assembly OLFV01 (sample SAMEA3888922, study PRJEB22519) | human gut metagenome | biome: human gut; feature: human-associated habitat; material: faeces | place: Denmark | collected 2011
GTGCAGCCGCTGCGGCGCTGAGGAGCCTACCACTCCCGTGGAGCCCGGCAAGCCCCAGCAGCCGGAGAAGCCCACCACACCCGATACCCCCGCCACCGGCGATGAGAGCCAGCTGATGCTGTGGGTGAGCGGTATGCTGGTGTGCGCTCTGGGTACCGGTCTGATGCTGCGGCGCAAGAAGGAAAACTGATATCCCGCTTTTCCCGATATCTCTCGATATCTTTCCTGTAAGCAAGAGGGACGGTCCGTAAGGACCGTCCCTCTTGTGCATGGCTGTGTATATAAGAAAAGGCCCCCGGCATGACCGGGGGCCAAATACATCCGGAAAAGCTCGGAAAATTCCCGGAACGATGCAGCCGATTTATCCAATGTTTTCCAGAGGCCAGCAGGGCGGACGCGGCTTTGCACGCAGGGCGGCAGCCGGGTCAGATGAGCGGCCCGGCCGGAGCTTTTCGTTGACAGAAAAGCCGGAATGAGGGTATAATGCAGGCAAGTACTGCGATCACTTCTGGCAGATGGTCTCGATCTCCACCAGCCCCCCGGCGGGCAGTGCGCTCACCTGATAGGCGCAGCGTGCGGGGTAGGTAGTCCCCTCAAAGAAGGAGGCGTAGACCTCGTTAACAGCGGCGAAATCAGCGATATTCGTGAGGAGAACGGTGGTTTTGACCACGTTATCCAGAGTCAGTCCGGCTGCGGTCAGAACCGCCTGGATATTTTTCATAGCCTGCGTGGCCTGAGCCTGTACGCCGCCGTCTGCCAATTTACCGGTGGCGGGGTCCAGACCGAGCTGGCCACTGGTGAATACAAATTCGCCGCAGTCGATGGCCTGAGAATAGGGGCCGATGGCGGCAGGAGCGCCGTTGGTGGAAATAGCTTTTTTCATGGGAGGATCTCCTTTCTGGTATACAGCAGTGATGACTGCCAAATGTCGGGGACGATTATAGCATAGGCCATTTGTTTTGGCAAGTCCCCTTTTGGAAAGTGCTTCCGGGTAGGGTCTGGGAGCCGATGATGGAGGAGGGAGCAAAATGGCGGTAACAGGCCATGCGCTGAATCAATTATTACAGCAGATGGACCGCACATTTTCCAATGTGACGGGGCAGAGCGTGTCCTTTATCGATCAGGAGGGACACTATCAGGGGCCGCTGCGGCTGGACGTGTTTACCGGCTTCTGCCGCAGGGTCATCAGCAGCGAAAAGGGCGCTCAGCACTGTCTGGCCTGCAACCACAGCTTCGGGCTGGACGCCGAGCAGCGGTGTACGGTGTCCCAGTGTCACATGGGCATCAACGTGATCTCCGTGCCGGTGCCGCTGCCGGAGGCCAGAGGACTCAGCCTGACATACGGGCAGTTCCTCACACGGGATACCGAGGAGGCGTTTTACAGCACACTGCGCCGGCACTGTCAGGAGCTGGAGCTGGATTACGACGAAATGGTGGCGCTGGCGGGGACGCTGCGGGTGCTCTCTGCGGAAGAGCTGGATGCCAGGATGCAGATGCTGCAGGTCTTTGCCGGGTATGTGGCCACCTCCGAGGCGGAGCTGGAGACCCGGCGGGAATACGCCCGTCAGGTGGAGAAGAAGCTGGCGCTGGAGCGGACGCTGCACGCCAGTGAATTTAAGTTTTTGCAGTCCCAGATCAGTCCGCACTTTCTGTTTAACACCCTGAATCTGCTGATGAGGACGGCCTATCGGGAGGGAGCGCCCCAGACGGCGGATCTCATCTGCGATCTGGCGGATCTGCTGCGGCGGGCGTACTACTACAAGGACTCCATCTGCACGCTGGCGGAGGAGATGCAGTGCGCCCGGCAGTATCTGACCCTGCAGAGCCAGCGGTTGGGGCCCGGCTTTTCCTTCGAGGTGGGGGACGTTTCCGCCTGCGGGCAGCTGATGATCCCGGTGCTGACCATCCAGCCACTGGTGGAAAATGCCATCCTGCACGGGGCCGGGGAGGATGAACACCCGCTGCACGTGAAGGTGTCGGCCACCGCAGAGGACGGAAAGCTGGTGATCTCCGTCAGCGATAACGGCGCCGGTATCCCGGAGGAGGTGCTGGAGAAGCTCCGGGATCATCAGGCCGGAGGCTCCGGCGTACAGAACGTGACGGAACGGCTGAAGCTGTTTTTCGGGCCGGAGGCGGAGGTGGACATACAGAGCGCATTGGGCAGCGGTACCCGGATCGTTCTGACGTGTCCCCTGAAAAAACAGGAGGAAGCATAAATGGCCATCGACATTCTTGTGGTAGAGGATGAATATACCGAGCGGCAGGAGCTGACGCAGCTGCTGGAGACGGTGACGCCGCCGGAGCATATTCGCAGCGCCGCCACGTGCAGCGCCGCCATTGCGGCCATCAGCCAGCTGTGTCCGGATCTGATCCTGCTGGATATCATGCTGCGGGGCAGCTCCGGCTTTGAAGTGGCGGAATTTGTACGCAGCAACCGGCTGGACTGCAAGATCATCATCCTCACCGCCTATCACGAATTTGACTTTGCCAGCAAGGCGCTGTCCATGGATCTGCAGGATTACCTGCTCAAGCCAGTGCGGCCATCGGTACTGCTGCAGCGGGTGCGGGATGTGCTGCATCTGTCGTCCCCGGCCAGAGCCGCCACCGGACTGGCGGTATGGCCCTATCTGGCCTGCGGCATCTCGTCGCCGCTGCCGCCGATCCCCAACCTGCTGCCCAACATGACGGTGGTGGGTATCCTGCGGGACGGGACCGACCGGGAGGTCATATCGCAGATCAATCTGGCCCTCCACGGCACCGGCTGGACGGAGCAGGACGGCCGGCGGGTCATCGGCTATTGCCGCACGGCGCCGCAGCAGTCGCCGGAGGAGGCGGCGGAGCCGCTGGTGGCGGCATGGCGGCAGCGACTGGAGGGTCTCGCCGCCGTGGGGATCGGCGGTCCGTCGGAGCAGGGACTGGCGGAGAGTTATCGCACGGCCTGCCGGGCAGCGGACTGCCGCATTTTCCTTCCGGAGGGAACGCTGGTGTGCCGGGATACGGCCTCTGATGTGCCGGAGCCTTACCCCCTGAAGGCGGAGGGACAGCTGCTCCATGCGCTGCGAAGCGAGGAGGGCGGGCTGGAGGAGGCCTGCCGCCACATGGGCCGTTGCATGACAGCGGCCTGCAACGGAGACGCCGGAGCCCTGCAGGAGCAGCTGACGCTGCTGTGGGCCGGAATCGCAAGGCTGTGCGCCGAGTCGGCCCTTCCACCGCCGGAGCGGCTGACCACGGAGGGGATCTTCACGGTGGAGCAGCTGTGCCGGAGGATACAGACCGTCTGCGAGGATGTGCGCTGCCAGCTGGTTCTGGTGCGGGATTCGGAGCATCCTCTGGTGCAGGCGGCACTGACGGCCATCCAGCTGCGATTCCGGGAGCCGCTGAAGCTGGAGACTGTGGCAAAGGAGCAGTACGTCAATGCGGCGTATCTGGGGCGTATTTTCCGGGCGCAGACGGGCCAGAGCTTCCGGGATGCTCTGACGGAGGAGCGGATGCGGCGGGCCGAGCGCCTTCTGCGCCAGCAGGTCTCCGTATCGGACACGGCGGTGGCTGTGGGGTACAGCGACTCCAACTACTTCAGCCGTGCGTATAAAAAGTACTTTGGTCACTCCCCCAGTGAAAGCGGTCCGCTTCGTACCCATTGAAGGAAGCAGGGACTCCGCAGCAGTATGCGGAGCCCCTGCTTTTTTGCAGTACGGTGGGTGCAGAAAAGTAAGATAGTGCAAAAAATCCTGATCAGTCGGGGAGGTGGTGGGTGCGATTGCTGCAATTATTACAAAAAAGGGGCGCAAAGAGGCATTCTCATTGGACACTGTATCTGTTATGATGTAGAAAAATTACACGGAACGCCAAGAGAAGGCAGAAAACGACAAGGCAGGAGGCCCCGATGATGATTGACAAGCAGAAGCTTTTGGATATATTGACCTCTGAGATTGAGTCCTCCACCGGCTGTACCGATCCGGGCAGCGTGTGCCTGGCGGTGGCCGTGGCGGCTCATACCCTGGGGCACAGGCCGGAAAAGATCGACGTGCTGGTGAGCCCCAACATCTACAAAAACGGTGTCAGCGTGGGCATCCCCGGCACGAACCGCATCGGACTGGAGCTGGCGGCGGCGCTGGGTGCGCTGCTGGATGAACCGGAACGGGGTCTGGCCATTCTGGCCGATGTCACCGGTGATATCGTGCAGCAGGCGGCGGCCATCGTATCCGACGGGCGGGTACACGTCGCCTACGGCCAGACGCCGGAGCCACTGTATGTGCGGGCCATCGTCTCCGGCGGCGGCGAGGAGGCGCAGGCGGTGATCCGGGGGGACTACTCCTGCGTGACGGAGATCCTGCGAAACGGAGCGCCTGTGATGCAGGCGGAGGGGCGGACCCATGGAGCGGCGGTCTATCCGTTGGTGGAATACAGCGTACAGGAGCTGTACGAGACCATCCTCTCCATGGAGCCGGAAAGCTTCCGGTTTTTGTTGGAGGATGCCCGGCGGAATCAGGAGGCGGTCAGAAGAGATCTGGAGGATCCGGAGCTGCCGCTGGGCAGGCTGCTGAAGCAGCGGATCTCCGGTCAGATGACCGGCCCGCTGGCAGTTTCTGCCGAGGCGCAGGCCTACACCGCCGCCGCCGGGGAGGCCCGGATGAGCGGCCTGAATGTGACCATCATGGCCATTGCCGGAAGCGGCAACCACGGCATCACGAACTTTGTGGGCGTCCTCTCCGCAGCGGAGGCGCTGGGAGCCTCTGAGGAGCAAACCGCCACGGCGCTGGCCATCAGCTCCATGATCACCATCTACATCAAGGCCCACATCAAGCGGATGACCGCCTTTTGCGGCTGCGGCGTTGCAGCGGCCACCGGCATGACCGCCGCCGTCAGCTATCTGCTGGGCGGCAGCTACGACACGGCGGTCCACGCCATGCAGACGGTGTTGGGGACTATCGGCGGAATGTTCTGCGACGGAGCGAAGATCTCCTGCGCCTATAAGCTCAGCACGGCCGCCTCGCTGGCGGTGCAGGCGGCGTATTTGGCCAGAGAGGGCTGCTTCGTTCCCGCAGGCGTGGGCATCATCGGAAATACCATCGAGCAGACCTTCGCCAACGTGGGGCGGCTCAACGATCCGGGCATGGTGGCCACGGACCGGGAGCTTGTGGCCATCATTGCGGAGAATCAACGACATATGGCCGGCCGCAGTTAAACGGCCGGATAGGAAAGGAGCAAGATCATGATCGTTCTGAAGGGACGAGTGCTGGACGGCAACGGCGGCGCACCCACCGAAAAGGGTGCCGTGGTGCTGGAGGACAACCGGATCCGGCTGGTCTGCCGGCAGAGTGAACTGCCGGACGATCCGACAGCCGAGGTGTATGAGCTGGAGGACGGCACCATCATGCCGGGTCTCATCGACGCCCACGTCCACATGGGCTGGGGCAGCGCCACGGCGGTGGACTGGATCAGCATGACGCCGCAGCTCAGCATGGCCCGTGCGCTGCGGGATATGGCGCAGCTGCGCCAGCAGGGCTACACGGCGTTTCGGGATCTGGGCAGCGACGTGCTCCTGATGCGGCCGGCTGTGGCCGAGGGGCTGCTGGATGTCCCCCGTATTTTCGGCGCCGGGCGCATCATCTCGCAGATCGGCGGCCACGGCGACGTGTATCAGAAGCTCTCGTTGGAGGCCAGCCAGCAGGCATACAGCCCCGCCTTCATCGTCAACGGTGTGGATGAGGTGCGGCGGGCCTGCCGCATCAACGCCCGCAACGGAGCGGATCTCATCAAGATCATGACCACTGGCGGCGTGTTCTCTCAGGGAGATAAGGCCACTCCCCACAGCCATTTCAGTCAGGAGGAGATCCGGGCGGCGGTGGAGGAGGCGGAGAATATGGGCAGCTATGTCTCCACCCACGCACAGGCCACACGGGGCATCAAGATGGCCCTGAAAAACGGCGTAAAGTGCATCGAGCACGGCTTCTATCTGGATGAGGAGTGCATCGAGCTGATGGTGAAGAACGACTGCTATCTGGTCCCGACGCTGGCCATCATGCACGCATCGAAGCTGTATTTTCAGGGGAAGGAGGGCGTGCTGCCCTACCTGAAGGAAAAGACGGAGAGATCCTATGAGGCCCACTACCGCTCTCTGGAGATGGCACGAAAGGCCCACATCACCGTGGGCGTCGGCTGCGACTTTCTGGGAGACGCTGCCTTCGGATGCCCGTACAGCGAGGCCACGCTGGAGCTGGAGCGGCTGTGTGTGGCGGGGTATACGCCCATGGAGGTCATCACCATGGCCACCAAGGTCAACGCACGGCTGCTGCAGATGGAGGATCAGCTGGGAACGCTGGAAACCGGCAAGCTGGCGGATGTGCTGCTGGTAGAGGGAAGGCCGGACGAGGACATCCGGGTCCTGCGCCGCAGCGACCATGTCAAGCTGGTGGTTCAGGACGGACGGATCGTGAAAAACGCCATGCCGCACACGGCCAAGGCGTGAAATATAAACAAAAGAAAGGAACATGAGCGATGGATACTATCTTTTACAACGGCATCATCCACACGCTGGACAAGGCATATCCCGAGGTAAGCGCTCTGGCCATCAAGGACGGTGTGATCCTGCGTCTGGGCAGCGACGAGGAGATCCTGGCGCTGAAGGACCCCCAGACCCGCCTCATTGACCTGCAGGGCAGACTGATGCTGCCGGGCTTTGCGGATACCCATCTGCATCTGCTGTTCTACGGAACGTTCCGCCGCCGCATCGATCTGGTGAACACCACCACCTATGAAGAGGTCGTCCGGATGTGCAGGGAGGGCGCCGAGAAGGTGCGGGGCACCAACCGCTGGGTCATCGGCTGCAACTTCAACCAGATCAACTGGACGGATACCAACAAGATCCCCGACCGCAACGATCTGGACGCCATCGCCTCCGATGTGCCGATCTTTTTGCAGCGGGCCTGCGGCCATATCGTGTGCATGAACACGATGGCGCTGCAGCTGGCCGGCCTGTGGGACGAGCGGGAGGCCACCACCAAGCAGACCATGGACTTCGGCCCCGACGGTCTGCCCAACGGCTACGTCCGTGAAAATTCCGCCATGTGCGTCCAGAGCTGCTGGGAGCGCTATACGGTGGAGGAGATCAAGGACATTCTGGAATCCACCTGTCTGGAGGCTGCCTCCAAGGGGATCGTGCAGGTCCACACGGACGACTTCAACCTCATCGCCGACGACGACTTCGAGGATGTTCTGCAGGCGTATCGGGAGCTCAACGAGGAGGGGCGGCTGCCCATCCGTGTCAACGAGCAGATCCGCTTCCGCCGCACGGACCAGCTGCAGCGGTTCCTGGATCTGGGCTATCGAGCCAATGACACCATGGGTCACTTCAAGTTCGGCCCGGTGAAGTTCCTGTGCGACGGCTCTCTGGGCTCCCATTCCGCCGCCATGCGTCAGCCGTATCACAACGACCCGGGCACCAAGGGCCTGCTGCTGTTCACCGACGAGGAGCTGTACGAGCTGGCCAAGCTTGCCTATACCAACGGCTACCATCTGACAGCCCACTGCATCGGTGATGCGGCACTGGAGCAGATGATCAACACCATCCAGCGGGTCTCCACGGAGTTCCCCCACGCCGATCGCCGCAACGGCATCATCCACTGCCAGATCATGGACGAGGCACTGCAGGACCGGTTCCGGAAGCTGAATCTGGTGGCCTATGTTCAGCCTATCTTCATCAAGGCCGACTCCGCCGTGGTGGACGACTGCGTGGGCGCAGAGCTGGGACGCCAGAGCTACAACTGGCGGCGCTATGAGGATATGGGCGTTCATATGTGCGGCGGCTCCGACTGCCCGGTGGAGCCCTTCGACGTCCTGCCCAACATCTACTGTGCCGTGACCCGCAAGGGAAAGCCCGGCATGGAGGCGTGGTATCCCGAAAACGGTGTCACGCTGGAGGAGGCGGTGGAGATGTTCACCAAGGAAGCCGCCTACGCCTCCTACGACGAGGCCAAGTACGGCACCATCACCGTCGGCAAATACGCCGATCTTGTGGTGCTGGACCGCAACATCTATGACAGACCGCTGGAGGAGCTGTGTGAAGCTCAGGTGGACCTGACCATGGTAGAAGGAGAGATCGTGTTCCAGCGGTAAATGCGCCGGAACGCAAGAAAACACAAAAGGAGGCTCTATCAAATGAAGAAGAACCACATCACAAGGGACAGTATCATTGTTGGTCTGGCACTGTTTTCCACCATGTTCGGTGCAGGCAACCTGATCTTCCCGCCGCAGATCGGTCTGGCCGACGGCACCCAGTGGGGCTGGGGCGCTCTGGGCATCGTGCTCACCGGCGTGATCCTCCCCGTGCTGGCCTTTTGGGGCGTGAACAACGTCGGCACGGACGTCAAGTGCCTCATGGGCCACGTACACCCTAAGTTCTATGACATTTACTACCTCTTTGGCTGTATTCTGGTGGGCACGGGTTCCACCCTGCCCCGCAACGGCGCCACCACTCACGAGATGGGCGTGCTGGCCATCTTCCCCAATGTGCCCTCATGGGTGACGATGATCGTCTTCTTTGCACTGGTGTTCTTCTTCGGCTGTGACAAGGGCAAGGTCGTGGATAAGCTGGGCAAGTATCTGACACCGCTCCTGCTGATCCTGCTGGCCATCGTGCTGGTGAAGGGTGTGATCTCCCCCATCGGCACGCCGCAGGATACCGGCATCTCCAAGCCCCTACCCTCTGCCATGCTCACCGGTTATCTGACCGGCGACCTGACGGTGGGCCTGATGTGCGCCAACATTTTTATCGGCGGTATTCTGGACAAGGGCCACACCAATCCTCTGGAGCGTAAGCGCAGCGGCCTGATCGTGGGTCTGACCTCCATTGTGGCGCTGGGCATCATCTACATCATCCTGACCTACATCGGCGCCTGCGGCGGTGACTACTACGACCTGAGCGTGCCTCAGACCACCCTCCTCAGCGGTCTGGTGGGCCGGGTGCTGGGCGGCTTCGGTAAGGTCTGCATGGGTCTGGCGGTCAGTCTGGCCTGCCTCACCACCGCCATCGGCATCGGCTCCACCGGCGCCTCCGTCATCAACGAGGTCTCCAAGGGTCGCATTTCCTACAAGCTGTGGATGGGCATCGCCTGCGTGGTGGGCGCTGTGTTCGGCTCCTTCGGCATCCAGAACATCATCAACTACGTGACTCCCATCTTCCTTATCATGTATCCCATCTGCATCGTGCTGACCGTGCTGGGTCTGGTGGATAAGTGGATCCCCAACGACGGTGTGTATAAGTTCGGCGTGGCTGCGGCCGGTATCGTCAGTGTGGGCGACGCCATTCTGGCGGTGGCTCCCAATCTGGACGGCCTGCGCAAGGTCATGTACATGATCCCCCTGGCGGAGCAGGGCTTCTCCTGGCTGATCCCCACGGTGATCGCCATGGTCATCGGCGGCATCGTCTACCGTGGCAAGCCTCGCTACAACTACGGCGAGACGGCGGTGGCCACGGAGGAAGCTGCCAAGTAATCTATCCATCCCCTACCCCCTCATTTGAAAAGGTTCCCTGCGGCCATACCACAGGGAACCTTTTCCTGTCGGAGAGGGACATCCAACGGAGTATTACCCTATGAAAAAAATCTCGACCTCCACTCTGCAGCGCCCCATGGTCATCTGCCTGCTGGCGGCCTTTTGCTGCCTGCTGTGGGGCAGCGCCTTCCCGGCGGTGAAGATCGGCTACGGCCTGTTGTCTATTTCCTCCGCCGATTCGGCGGAACAACTGATTTTTGCGGGGCTGCGTTTTTTCTTTGCCGGTGTGGTGACGGTGCTTTTCCACAGCGCTTCCCTGCGTCGGCTGCGGCTTCCCGCACGCTCCTCCCTGTGGAAGGCCACGAAGCTGGGTCTGATCCAGACCTTCGTGCAGTATGCCCTGTTCTATATCGGCATGGCGCACACCTCCGGCGTCAAGGGCTCCGTCCTGATGGCGGTCCACGTGTTCTTCGCCATTTTGATCTCCGCCAAGCTGTTTCACTATGAGCGGCTCAATGCCCCCAAGCTGCTGGGCTGCCTGTGCGGCTTCGGCGGCGTGCTGCTGATCAATCTGTCCGGCGGCGGGCTGGGCGGAGGCTTCACCCTGCTGGGGGACGGTGCGGTGCTGCTGGCGGCGCTGGCCAACGGCTTCTCCATCTCGCTTTTCAAGCGGTATGCCGAGGGAGAGGACACCCTGACCCTGTGCGGATATCAGTTCATCGTAGGCGGGGGGCTTTTGCTGCTGACGGGACTGTGCTTCGGCGGTACGCTGCCGCAGTTCACCGGGCAGTCCCTTCTGCTGTTGGGATACATGGTGCTGCTGTCCGCCGTGGCCCAGACCATCTGGAGCGCCCTGACCCGGTACAATCCGGTGGGGCGGGTGGCGGTATACGGCTTTTTGAATCCCGTGTTCGGCGTGCTTCTGTCGGCGCTGCTCCTGCGGGAGGGACAGCAGGCCTTTACCCCGTACAGTTTAGCGGCATTGGTACTGGTATGCGTGGGAATTTTCGTGGTCAACCGCAGCGATACCCCCGGCAGGGGAGCGCAGGCCGATCAGCAACCATAACAGGAAAAGGGACGGTCCCTGTGGACCGTCCCTTTTCCTGTGGGTATGGGAGCTTCCGGAACAGCTGGCGCTCCTCCTCGCCGCTGCCAAAGACATCCTCCGATACCTCTTGGGGACGGTGAGGGATTTCAGATCCCGGCAGCTGACCAGCGCAGACCAGCCGAAGGGGGCCTTTGAAGCACTGATGATGTGCTCCACACGGCGAAAGTCCTGCATCTCTCCCGCAATACCGTCGCCAAGCATATGCGTCTGCTGGAGGAACACGGGCTCATCATCACGGAATGGACGCAGATACAGATGAAAAACGGTATTAGGAAAAACGGAAACTTGCGCTGCACCATCGTTCCCATGCACGAGGTCTTGGAGCAGTGTTACCAGCGGCAAATGACCGAACTGGAGCGTCAGCGAGTGCAGCAAAAGCTGTCGGTACAGAGCACAGAGACCATATGTCCGCTCCTGTGAGCCACTGTGTGGTCTCTTTCGGCGTGGGGCAGCATTCCTGCCCTGAAGAGAGGTATCAAACCACTTTTGGGCGGCTTCCTCGGCTCTGCGGAGGACGAAAGAAGAAGCTGGGAAAAAATTTCAAAACCGGGGCGAGAGCTCAGGTTTTCGGAATACAAAAATATGCCCCCGGCTGAGCCGGGGGCATACCCTGTATGGGAAAGACGATCGCTTACTTCTGATAGAGCACCTTATCGGCTGCGGCCATTTCGGCAAAGATGCCGGCGTGCTTCTTGGCAACCACGGCCTTGATGACCAGCAGTGTGGCGACCATCAGAATGATGGCGATGATCATGCAGACCACAGCGCTCTGGACCAGACCGGCAATGATGAAGCTGACGAAGGAAACGGCGGCCACGGTGATACCGTAGGGCAGCTGCGTCGCCACGTGGTTCAGGTGGAAGCAGTGGGCGCCGGCAGAAGCCATGATGGTGGTATCGGAGATGGGGGACAGGTGGTCGCCGCACACGCCGCCGGCGCAGGAAGCAGCCAGACCCACGGACAGCAGAGTCATCTGGGTATCCCAGTCAAACACGGCGCAGACCAGCGGGACCATGATGCCGATGGTACCCCAAGAGGTACCGGTGGCGAAGCCGATGAAGCAGGCCACGATGAAGATCACGGCGGGCAGGAACTTAGCAAGGCTGCCGGTGTTGGCCATAACGCCCTCCACGAAGGAACCCACCTGCAGACCATTGTCACGGCACAGGCCGCACAGGGTCCAGGCGAAGCAGAGGATCAGGATGGGGGAGATCATCTGGATGAAGCCGTTGGGAATGGCTTCCATGGACTTGTTGAAGCCGATCAGGCCACGGCACCAGTAGTACACGAAGGTGAACACAATGGCGATGATGGAGCCCAAGCACAGGCCGGTACCGGCGGTGGCGTCGGAGAAGGACATGATGAAGTTGTGATAGTTCTCGCTCTTGGCGTCCCACATACCGCCGGTCCAGATCAGACCAACGATGCACAGGACGATCAGAACGATCACGGGAACCAGCAGATCCAGCACGGAGGAGTGCTTCTCGCCTTCCTCGTAATCATCAGCGCCGGCGAAGGGACGCTCGGGGGTGGTGAACAGGTCGTCCTTGACCTGAGCATTGTACTCATGGGTCAGCATGGGACCGTAGTCAATGTTCAGGACGGAGGTGACGATGACCATCACCAGCGTCAGGATGCAGTAGTAGTTGAAGGGGATCTGGCTCAGGAACATACTGATACGGGAGCCGGGGAAGCCATCGGGCACGTAGGATGCAACGGCAGCGGCCCAAGAGGACACGGGAGCCAGCATGCAGACGGGAGCGGCGGTGGCATCAATGACGTAGGCCAGCTTGGCACGGGAGATCTTGTGGCTCTCCGTCACGGGACGCATCACGGCGCCCACGGTCAGGCAGTTGAAATAGTCGTCGATGAAGATCAGCACGCCCAGCAGCATGGTCAGCAGCTGTGCGCCGGAGCGGGTCTTCACGGCCTTCTTGGCCCAGCGGCCGAAGGCAGCGGAACCGCCGGCCTTGTTCATCAGGTCCACCATGATGCCCAGGATGACCAGGAAGATCAGGATGGAGATGTCGATGGCGTTGATCATGCCGACGCCCTCACCGGCGCCGATGAAATTCACGACCATCTGCCAGGGCTGGAAGTTGGCCAGCAGCAGGGCACCTACCACGCAGCCCAGGAACAGGGAAGAATACACTTCCTTACTGATGAGGGCCAGCGCAATAGCCACGATGGGGGGGAACAACGCCCAACCGGTGGCTACGAAGCCGGAACCGTCATTGGCCACCTTGGCGATGACCAGTGCGATCACAACGATCGCCAGCGCAACAAAATACGCTATACGAGTGCCTTTCTTTTCCATTAGGTGATTTACCTCCTCAAATTTGGTGACTTTATGGTAGCGGTTTTTGGAGGTATTGTCAAGATTCCAGAAACCGGTTCCGGCCTGAATTTTGAACAAATTATGAATCAGTCTTTTGGACGTTCCTCTGAAAATTGCGCCGATTCTCACTTTCTTAATAGGATTTTGCGGTCTATTTACGGAAAACATATAAAAACCGTGCTAATATTTGAAAATCTCTTAACGCAAAATTAACGCACTTTTTGCGCCTTTTTCCTTTTTCAGCAGCTGACCTGACAAAAATGGAAACCGAAATATCGCATATTTGCGTTGCGGACCCATTCTGTCCGCCTTGCGGCGGACAGCTCCCTGCCCGCTGCCCTCTCGAAGCGTGTAGGTGCTTCCGCAGGCCGCAAGCCCCTCAAAAAAGGGAGTGGCGCAACTCCCGCTGCGCCACTCCCTTAGAGAATGCCCTGTCCTATATTCGATAGAAAAAGTGAGGGCGCAGCTTTCGCTGCGCCCTCACGATGTAGGATCGGTTCAGACCAACCTCAAAGGCACGTTTCTCTTACTTGTTGTAGAGCGCCTTGTCGGCCTCGGCCATTTCGGCAAAGATACCGGCGTGCTTCTTGGCAACCACGGCCTTGATGACCAGCAGGGTGGCGATCATCAGAACGATGGCGATGATCATGCAGACCACAGCGCTCTGGACGATACCGGCAATGATGAAGCTGACGAAGGAAACGGCAGCCACGGTGATACCGTAGGGGATCTGGGTGGCCACGTGGTTCAGGTGGAAGCAGTGGGCACCGGCAGAAGCCATGATGGTGGTATCGGAGATGGGGGACAGGTGGTCGCCGCACACGCCGCCGGCGCAGGAAGCAGCCAGACCCACGGACAGCAGAGTCATCTGGGTATCCCAGTCAAACACGGCGCAGACCAGCGGGACCATGATGCCGATGGTACCCCAAGAGGTACCGGTGGCGAAGCCGATGAAGCAGGCCACGATGAAGATCACGGCGGGCAGGAACTTAGCAAGGCTGCCGGTGTTGGCCATAACGCCCTCCACGAAGGAACCCACCTGCAGACCATTGTCACGGCACAGGCCGCACAGGGTCCAGGCGAAGCAGAGGATCAGGATGGGGGAGATCATCTGGATGAAGCCGTTGGGAATGGCTTCCATGGACTTGTTGAAGCCGATCAGGCCACGGCACCAGTAGTACACGAAGGTGAACACAATGGCGATGATGGAGCCCAAGCACAGGCCGGTACCGGCGGTGGCGTCGGAGAAGGACATGATGAAGTTGTGATAGTTCTCGCTCTTGGCGTCCCACATACCGCCGGTCCAGATCAGACCAACGATGCACAGGACGATCAGAACGATCACGGGAACCAGCAGATCCAGCACGGAGGAGTGCTTCTCGCCTTCCTCGTAATCATCAGCGCCGGCGAAGGGACGCTCGGGGGTGGTGAACAGGTCGTCCTTGACCTGAGCATTGTACTCATGGGTCAGCATGGGACCGTAGTCAATGTTCAGGACGGAGGTGACGATGACCATCACCAGCGTCAGGATGCAGTAGTAGTTGAAGGGGATCTGGCTCAGGAACATACTGATACGGGAGCCGGGGAAGCCATCGGGCACGTAGGATGCAACGGCAGCGGCCCAAGAGGACACGGGAGCCAGCATGCAGACGGGAGCGGCGGTGGCATCAATGACGTAGGCCAGCTTGGCACGGGAGATCTTGTGGCTCTCCGTCACGGGACGCATCACGGCGCCCACGGTCAGGCAGTTGAAATAGTCGTCGATGAAGATCAGCACGCCCAGCAGCATGGTCAGCAGCTGTGCGCCGGAGCGGGTCTTCACGGCCTTCTTGGCCCAGCGGCCGAAGGCAGCGGAACCGCCGGCCTTGTTCATCAGGTCCACCATGATGCCCAGGATGACCAGGAAGATCAGGATGGAGATGTCGATGGCGTTGATCATGCCGACGCCCTCACCGGCGCCGATGAAATTCACGACCATCTGCCAAGGCTGGAAGTTGGCCAGCAGCAGGGCGGCTGCCACGCAGCCCAGGAACAGGGAAGAATACACTTCCTTGCTGATGAGGGCCAGTGCGATTGCGACAACAGGGGGGAACAGGGCCCAGCCGGTAGCTACAAAGCCAGAGCCATCATTGGTGACCTTGGCAATGACCAGAGCGACTACGACCACCGCCAGCGCAACAAAATACGCTATCTTGGTGCCTTTCTTTTCCATTAGGTGATTTACCTCCTCAAATTTGGTATCCCTATCTTACTCGTCCTAACGGACTATTGTCAAGTTCTTAGCGTGCTTTTCCCTCTTTTTAACAAATTGTGAACTGGCCTTTTGGTTTTTTTCACAAGAATTATTCACGATATGGTGGATATTTTACACGCTGACTGGTAAAAAATACAAGGATTGTATACAATGGAAAGAAAATTAAGGCCCTTAACCGGCAAAATGTTGAAATACCACACGTAGTTCTATCATGCAGAATAAACGAAACGGCGATAACAGCATGGGAGAAGAACTGTCCCAAGCCCGGCGGAGCAGCCATGATCCCCCGCAGGAACAGGGATCTGCCGTTTGGTCGAAACAGCTTTTTGTTCTCATATAAAAGACGATATAATGGAAATCTGTGCGCCCGCAGCGTGCAGCAGGCAAAGGCCGCATCTTCCATGATGACCTGCACGCTTTCAGCTCCGGCGGCATACTTTTTGCCAACAGCAGCAAAAAGTATGAAAAAATGCCGCCAGCAGAAACCATCGGTTTCTGCTGGCGTTCTTTGGTGACTTTCTTTCGCTATTGAAAGAAAGTTACCCGTCGGAGACAAAATAAGATTACTTCCCCAAAGGTATGCCGCCGGAGGCAATAAAATAAGCAACTGCAAAAACATCCCCCGCCGCAGGCCAAAGCAGCACAAAACCACACCGCCCCGGCGCATGACGCAGCCGGGGCGGCAAAGAGAGGGAAAGCGAGCATTTTTCAAGCGGCGCCGGGCACTCAGTCGCCCTCACGCATCCGGTAGCCCACGCCCACCTCCGTGAAGATGTACTTGGGCTGGCCGGGATTTTCCTCGATCTTGCGGCGGATATTGGCCATATTCACCCGCAGGATCTGGTTGTCGTTTTTGGCCTTGGGGCCCCACAGCTCCTTGATGATGAAGTCGTAGGTCAGCACCTTGCCGGCGTATTTGCCCAGCAGGGACACGATCCGATACTCGTTGGCGGTGAGCCGGGCATTTTCCCCGTGGATCAGCACCTGATGCTTGTCATAGTCGATGACCAGATCGCCGGTTGTGAAGCGCCCGGACTGGGCGATTTCCGGGTTAGAGAGGGAGGTGCGGGTGTGGCGGATGGCGGTGCGGATGCGGGCCAGCAGCTCGGAGGTGCCGAAGGGCTTGACCAGATAGTCGTCGGCGCCGTAGTCCAGCGCCTCCACCTTGTCTCGCTCGTGGTTCCGGGCGGAAACCACCACAATGGGCAGACTGGACCACTTTCGCACGGAGCGCAGCACCTCCAGGCCGTCCATATCCGGCAGCCCCAGATCCAGCACGATGAGGTCCGGACAGTGGGAGGAGATCATGGTCAGCGCCTCCTCGCCGGTGTTGACGATGATGGTGTCGTAGCCGTTGGCCGTGAGGATCATAGAGATGAAGCTGCTGATGCTCTGCTCATCCTCCACGATCAAAACCTTATCCTTGATCTTCATAGCTGTCTACCTCCTGTTGCATTTCTTTATCCAAAGGCAGCTCCACGGTGAACCGTGCGCCGCCCTCCATCCTGTTTTCGCCTCTGATGCGGCCGCCATGGGCCCGCACCACCGTCCGGCAAACGGACAGGCCGATGCCCATGCTGCGGCCCCGATCTCCCTGCTGACCCTGCAGGGTGCCGTCAAAGAGATGCTCCAGCCGGTCCGGAGCGATGCCCTGTCCGTCGTCCTCCACGATGAACCGGGCCCAGTCTCCGCTGCGGCACAGGGTCACAGTGATGTGCCGGGTGGTCTTACCGTGGAGCACGGCGTTTTCCATGAGATTGGTCAGCACCTGCTCCATCAGCAGCGGGTCCATCGGTACCAGCAGAAACTCCTCCGGCAGGTGCACCTCCACCGGGATGTCCGTTCCCCACCGGCGGGTAAACTTGCCCACCGCCCCCTCGATGATCTCCTCGGCGGCCTCCGGCGTCTTGTTGACCTTGGCCTCGTCGCCGCCTATGCGGGTGATGCTCAGCAGATTCTCCACGATGCGGATCAGCCACTGGGCCTCCTCGTTGGCGTTGCGGATCAGCTCATGGCGCTGCTCCGGCGTCAGGGTATTCTCCTGCTCCAGCAGCACATTAGTGGCCCCCACGATGCCCGTCAACGGCGTGCGGATGTCGTGGGACACCGCCCGCAGGAGGTTGCCGTGCATCCGCTCCAGCTCCGCCTCCCGCCGCACCTCATCCATCTGCTTGGCCCGGCTGGTAACGATACCGGTCACAACGGAAATGGTCATGGTCACCAGAAAGGTCAACGGGAATCCCGACAGAGTGAAGCTGACGTTCCAGTAGGGCGGGGTGAAGATGTAGTCCACGCTGAGCACGGCGAAGATGGAGATGATAAGGCTGAAGAAGAAGCCCTCCGTCAGCAGCGCCGTCAAAAACACGTCCAGCAGGAAGATCATGTACACATACCCGGTGTCGCCGTTCTGGCTGGCCCCCCGCAGGATCAGGCACAGCACCACCGACAGGGTATACAGGCTCATGGAGATGATAAAGTCCTTGCCGGAGTAGGAAAAGCCAATGGAGGGGATACGCCTTCGGCGCAGCCACTGCTCCGGCCATTGGATGTGCGGTTTCTTCAAATCCCTGCTACCTCCCGACGCTCAGGTTTTTCTGACCTGATTATACCATACTTCACGTTAAGATTTCGCTAAAAACCTGTTAAGAACAGAGAAAACGCCGGAAAAGACTTTTTTCGGAACCGGTTGACAGAACCGGAGACCGTCTGCTATACTATATATAACTAAAGAACCAGTCATGCAGTGAGATGCTGAGCCATGCAGAATTGCCCGGAGGAGACGCCGGGCGCTTTTGCGTGGCTTTTTGTTTTTAGAAAGGAGAGATGGATCATGTATGATGTACTGGTCATCGGCGGCGGCGTCATTGGCTGCGCCATCGCACGGGAGCTGAGCCGCCGCAGCGGCCGCATCTGTGTCGTGGAGCGCAATGAGGACGTCTGCACCGGCACCAGCAAGGCCAATTCCGCCATTGTCCACGCCGGCTTCGACGCCGAGCCCGGCACCCGGAAGGCCCGCTTCAACGTGGAGGGCAGCCGCATGATGGAGGCCCTGTCCCATGAGCTGGACTTCCCCTATCGCCGGTGCGGAGCGCTGGTGCTGTGTCTGGATCCGGCGGACCGTGAGAAGCTGCAGGCCCTCTATCAGCGGGGGCTTGCCAACGGCGTGGAGGGACTGGAGCTGGTGGAGGGCGAGGCCCTGCACCGGATGGAGCCCGCCCTGTCTAAACAGGCGGTGGCGGCGCTGTACGCCCCCACCAGCGCCATTCTCTGCCCCTTCGGCCTGACCATTGCTCTGGCGGAGAACGCTGCCGCCAACGGCACGGAGTTCCGCTTCGATACGCAGGTGCAGCATATCCGCCGGGAGGGGGATCACTTCGTGGTGGAGACCGGCTGCGGCCCGATGGAGAGTCGTGCCGTGGTCAACGCCGCCGGTGTATGGGGCGACGTGCTCCATAACCAGCTGTGCAGCGATCCCCTCCGGATCACCCCCCGCCGGGGCGAATACTGCCTGCTGGACCGGAAGGACGGCGGTCTGGTGAGCCATACCGTCTTTCAGCTGCCCGGTGCCATGGGTAAGGGTGTGCTGGTGACTCCCACTGTCCACGGAAACCTCCTCCTCGGCCCCACTGCCACGGATCAGCAGGACCGGGACGACACTGCTACCACCCAGACGGGCCTGGATCACGCCATCGTCACGGCGGGCCGCAGCGTGCCGAACCTGCCCATGCGGGACGTCATTACCAGCTTCGCCGGCCTGCGGGCCCATCTGGAGGGCGGCAGCGACGACTTCTATATCCGGGAGAGCAGCGAGAACTTCTTCGAGGCCATCGGCATCGAGTCCCCCGGCCTGTCCTCGGCCCCGGCCATCGGCGTGTATGTAGCGGGACTGGTGGCGGAAAAACTGGGCCTTGCGGAAAAGCCCGATTTCATCGCTCAGCGCCGGGATATCGTCCACGTGCGGGAGCTGCCGCTGTCGGAGCGTCAGGCGCTGGTGGAGCGGGACCCCGCCTACGGCAATATTCTCTGCCGCTGTGAGCAGATCAGCGAGGGGGAGATCCGGGACGCCATCCGCCGCAGTCCCGGCGCCCGTTCTCTGGACGGCGTCAAGCGCCGGGTCCGGGCCGGTATGGGCCGGTGTCAGGGCGGCTTCTGCGCCCCCCGTGTCATGGAGCTGCTGACCCAGGAGCTGGGAGTTCCCCAGACACAGCTGACCAAATCCGGCGGCGGGAGCCTTCTGCTGACCGGCGAGACGAAGGAGGTGCAGGCATGAAGCAGGTGCAGCTTGCCATCATCGGCGGAGGCCCGGCGGGCCTGTCCGCTGCCATTGCCGCCCGGAAAGCCGGGGTGGAGGATATCCTCCTCATCGAGCGGGATCGGGAGCTGGGCGGTATTCTGAATCAATGTATCCATGCAGGCTTTGGCCTGCATACCTTCGGCCGGGAGCTCACCGGCCCGGAGTACGCCGGAGAGTATGTGCGGCAGTTCCGGGAGCTGAACATCCCCTGTCTGTCTGGTACCATGGTGCTGGACCTGTCCCCGGACCGGGTGCTGACCGTCACCGGCCGGGAGACGGGCCTCGTGCAGATCCAGGCGCAGGCCGTCATTCTGGCCATGGGCTGCCGGGAGCGCCCCCGTGGTGCGCTGAATATTCCCGGCACCCGCCCGGCGGGCATCTATTCCGCCGGTGCCGCCCAGCGTCTGGTGAATGTGGAGGGCCTCATGCCCGGCCGGGATGTGGTGATCCTGGGCAGCGGCGACATCGGCCTCATCATGGCCCGCCGCATGACGCTGGAGGGCGCCCGTGTCCACGCCGTGGCGGAGGTCATGCCCTATTCCGGCGGCCTGAAGCGGAACATCGTCCAGTGTCTGGAGGACTTCGATATCCCCCTGTACCTCTCCACCACCGTGGTGGATATCCACGGACGCGAGCGGCTGGAGGCGGTGACGCTGGCGCAGGTGGACGGCAGCCGCCGCCCCATCCCCGGCACGGAGCGGCGCATCCCCTGTGATACGCTGCTGCTGTCGGTGGGCCTGCTGCCGGAAAACGAGCTGAGCCGGGAGGCCGGGGTGCAGATGGACTCCGTCACCGGCGGCCCGGTGGTGTCCGACGACCTGTCCACCTCTCTGCCCGGTGTGTTCGCCTGCGGCAACGTGCTCCACGTCCACGACCTGGTGGACTTCGTGTCTCAGGAGGCGGCCAAGGCCGGCGAAAACGCCGCCCACTATATCCTCAGCGGGCGGGGCGAGACGGCCACCGTCCGGTTGGAGGGGAAAAACGGTGTCCGTTATACCGTTCCCCAGCAGCTGGACCCCCACCATATGGCGGACAGCGTTACCGTGCGCTTCCGGGTGGGGCAGCCCTATCAGAAGGCGGCCCTGTGCGTCTATACCGACGGTAAGCTCCTGCGCCGGGTGCCTAAGCGCATCCTGACCCCCGGCGAGATGGAGCAGTTCACCCTGCGGCGGGAGGAGCTGCCGGAGGGTGTCCGGACCGTCACATTCCAGATCGAGGAGGGGGAAGCGAAATGAACATCCGTGAGCTGACGTGTATCGGCTGCCCCATGGGCTGCCAGCTGCGGGCCACGCTGGAGGACGGTGTCGTCACCGCCGTCACCGGCAACACCTGCCCCCGTGGCGATGCCTACGCCCGGAAGGAGTGCGTTCACCCGGAGCGCACCGTCACCGGTACCGTCCGGGTGCTGGGCGGCCCGCTGCCGGTGGTGCCGGTGCGGACGCAGGGGGAGGTACCCAAGGAGAAGGTGCTGGAGGTGGCCCGTGCGCTGCACCACGCCGCCGTCCCCGCTCCGGTGCAGGCCGGTCAGGTGGTCCTTGCCGACGTGTGCGGCACCGGCGTGGCTGTAGTGGCCACAAAAAACATCGGCTAAGCGTTGAAAAAGTCCTCTGTCCCGTGGTAACATAGGGACAGAGGATTTTTTTGCATCTTGCGGGCGGCCATGGGCCGCTGCGGGTCATGGGCCTGCCCTGTGGGCGGCGGAAAGGAGGGACGGCCATGCGCCATCCCATGATGAGCGTGCTGGAGCAGAACCCGGTGCTTCCGGCGGTGAAGGATGCCGGACGGCTGGAGGCGTGTCTGGCCCAACCGGCGGGGGTGGTGTTCCTGCTGTGCGGGGACATTCTGAACATCGACCGGCTCATTGACCGGGTGCATCAGGCGGGGAAATACGCCGTGGTCCACGCCGATCTGGTGGCGGGGCTGGCCCCCCGTGAAATTGCCGTGGACTTCCTGCACCGCTGCGGGGCCGACGGCATCATCTCCACCCGGCCCATGCTGCTGCGCCGTGGCCGGGAGCTGGGGCTGCTGACGGTGCTGCGGGTGTTCGCCATTGACTCCAAGGCCGTCAGCAATCTGGGCCGGGAGACGGAGGGCGGGATGCCCGACGTCATTGAAATTCTGCCGGGGACACTGTGCAAGGTGCTGCGGCGGCTGAGCCGGGAGCTGCCGGTGCCGCTGATCGCCGGGGGCCTGCTGTCGGACAAGGCGGACGTGCTGGCGGCGCTGGGGGCCGGCGCCCTGTGCGTCTCCGCCAGCGACGAGAGCCTGTGGGCGCTGTGAGCCGTGCCGAAATAAGCTGCCGTGCCGAAATGAGCTGCCGTGCCGAAGGGGACTGCCGGGTACAGGCTGTCGCCTGCGAAGCCGCCGCCCTGTGGCGCTGCGGCGCTGAGACGATGGAGAACCGCCATTCTGCCACGGCATGGGAAGAAAACGTGAAACGGATGGGCCGTAGGATGGATATATGAAACGGATAGGCAAAAACGAAACAACGGAAATGGCCCCGGTGAAAAAATGCTTCGTGGGGCTGGAGACGGCGCTGTACCTGTTGTTTCTGGCACTGGATGCCTTCTTCGCCGGCGGCGACGGGGTAAAATACCTCACCATTGTGGTGTGCCTGCTGGCGGCGGTGTGGTCGGCCCGGCACGGCGGCAGCCGCCTGATGGCGTGGGCCATGGCCTTTACCTTGGCGGCGGATACCTTCCTTTTGCTGCTGGACCGGTGGTACGGGGCGGGCATCGCCCTGTTCTGCGTGGTGCAGGGGCTGTATCTGGCCCGCATCCGGCGGGCCTGCGGCCGCACCCTGTGGGCGCTGCGGACGGGACTGGTGCCGGCGGCGTGGGTGCTGCTGAACGCTTTGGGAATGGGAACGGCCCTGAATTTGCTGGCGGCGTTGTATTTTGTGAATTTTCTGGTGAACGCCTGCCAGTCCCTGACCCTGCGCTCCGAGAGATCGTTTGCGGCGGGGCTGTGGCTGTTTCTGCTGTGCGATGTGTGCGTGGGGCTGCGGAACCAGCCGTCGCTGCTGCCGGGTCTTGCCGGTGCGGCGCAGGCGGGGATGTGGCTGTTCTATCTGCCGGGGCAGGTGCTGCTGGTGCTGTCCGGCTTTCCGAAGCGAAGGGAGAATACGACATGAAGGAAGCGAAAAGGCTGTGGTCGTGGCTGGCCATCCCCTGTATCGCCTTGGCGGTGCTCACCGGCTCCATCCTGCCGGTGCTGCTGGTGCGGGGCTTTTATACGGTGCAGATCGGCCCCTTGGGGATCTGCGAGGCCAGCGGCCTCACCCGCCAACAGGCGGCGGAGGCCTACGGCGATGTGATGGATTACTGTATGGGCCGCCGGCCGGATTTTGCCGCCGGGGTGCTGCCCTTTTCGGCGGAGGGCGCCGGCCACTTTGCCGACGTGCGGGGGCTGTTCCTGCTGGCGGTGTGGGTGTTCGTGGCGGCGGCGGGACTGCTGCTGGCAGGGACTGTCGTGTGCCGCCTGCGGCGGCAGCGGCTGCCCCGGTTAGGGGGCCGGACACCGGGCTTCTGGGCGGCCTGCGGGCTGGGTGGCCTGTTTCTGCTGATCGCCCTGTTGGCGGCGCTGGATTTTGATGGGGCCTTCACGGTGTTCCACAGCATTTTCTTCCCCGGCAAGGATAACTGGCTCTTTGACCCCGTCACCGATCCGGTGATCCTGATCCTGCCGGAGGCATTTTTCCGGAACTGCGCCATCGCCATCGTGACGGTGCTGCTGACCGTGTGCATCATGCTGGTGGTGACGGGCAGAAAAAGACCCTCCTGCCGGAGTGCTCCGGGGGAGGGTACGGCATCCTGACAAAACCTTGTCCACTGGACAAAATCGGACAAAAGATAGGTCCGGCTGGACGTCTGCTTTCTGTCCGCCGAACGTCCCATTTTGTCCCGTGCCGCCCCTGCCCGTCCCCACTGAGGGGACTTGACAGAGAGCGGCGGAAAACCTACGAGTCTTTGCTAATTGTCAGAGATTTAACAAATCATTGGGCCAACCGGCGGAAAAATTCATCGGCTGTATCCGGTTGAAGTGATCGCCGTCATATAGATGCCGTATAGGCGCTGCATAGGGAGGGCCGAGCCGGCAGAAGGGTCGGCGGCTGCACCTGTGCGATCCACCCACCGCATCGAAAAAGATAGGCCACCCGCACCGGGAGAGATAAACCACCCGCACCGGGAGAGATAAACCGCTGGCAGAGAGCCTATCGCATCGAAAAAATGAACCGGCGATAGGGCTATCTGCCGTACCGGGAAAATGAACCGGCAGCGGGGCGGTAAAAAAATAAAGCGCCCGACGGCGCTTCTGCAAAAAAAATATCCACGCTCAGGCGTGGTGCTTTGTTCGGGGATCCGTCTTACCGCTCGCTGGGCTGCCAATCGCAGTCGGCGAAGATCATATCGTCCAGATCGCCCTTGATCCACTTGTTGGTCATTGTGCTATCACGCTCCTTTCTTCTCTTTTCTATGATACAGTATACCCCGGCGGCGAGAAAAATACAAGAGCCAAATTCTACATTTATACCAAAAACTAACCGGTAAATTTTGCTATTCTGCACAAAGAAGGGGCTTGCCTTTGGGGCGGGTACATTATATAATAGGTTGATATTTTAATGGATCGATATTTTATCGGGCCTGCCGACGGCGGGCCGCTCCCCACGGAGAAAGGCGGTGGCGCAGATGGCGGAGAGAAAGCACAGACACGGAAAGCTCTATCTGCTGCTGATGGCGCTGGCGGCGGCGGGAGCCGCCATCTGGGTGGGCAGCAGCGTGCTGTCGGTGGAGGAGTTCGCCTTCACCGGCGCAAGACTGCCCGCCGGTTGGGACGGCGGACGGCTGGTGGTGCTGTCGGACCTCCATGGGAAGCGGTTCGGGCGGCAGAACAGCCGCCTGTTGGAGGCCGTGCGGAAAGCCGGGCCCGACGTCATCTGCCTGTGCGGCGACATGATGGACGAGTGGAGCGGCACGGAATACCTCCGGCCGCTGCTGGAGGGACTGGTGGAGATCGCCCCGGTCTATTACGTCACCGGCAACCATGAGTGGGCCTCCGGGCAGATGCCGCAGCTGCGGCATCTGCTGGAGGAGACGGGGGTGACGTACCTCTCCAACACCTTTGTACCGCTGGAGCGGAACGGGGACACCATTACGTTGGTGGGCATCGACGATCCCAACGGCTACGCCGGCCAGAAGTCCCCGGAGGAGGTGGCCGGTGAGGTGAAGGAGGCGGCAGGCGACGGCTTCTGGCTGCTGATGGCCCACCGCAACAACCTCTTTGACGGGGAATACTGCCGGTTGGGGGCGGATCTGGTGCTGTCGGGCCACGGTCACGGAGGCATCTGGCGTCTGCCCTTTACCGATGGCCTGTTGGGGGCGGGCGGGCAGCTGCTGCCCGGCTTTACCAACGGATTTTACCGCTGCACCGACGGTCACGAGGCGCAGGTCTTTGTGACCCGTGGGCTGGGGGGGATCCCCCGGCTCTTCAACCACCCGCAGGTGGCGGTGCTGACCTTACACTGTGAATGAGGCGCTGGGATGAAGGAGTTTTTTGCCGGACAATTTGATATCGCCGTCATCGGCGCCGGACACGCCGGCATCGAGGCGGCGCTGGCGGCGGCCCGGATGGGGTTGGAGACGGTGTGCCTCACCATGAATCTGGACGCCGTGGGCAATATGCCCTGCAACCCCGCCATCGGCGGCACCGGGAAGGGACATCTGGTGCGGGAGCTGGACGCTCTGGGGGGCGAGATGGCCCATGGGGCGGACGCCGCCTGCATCCAGTACCGGATGCTCAACCGGGGAAAGGGGCCTGCCGTTCACTCCCTGCGGGCCCAGGCGGATCGCCGGAAGTACCAGCAGGTGATGAAGCACACGCTGGAGCGGCAGGAGCATCTGACCCTGCGGCAGGGGGAGGTGGTGGCCCTGCGGACGGAGGACGGCTCCGTTGGGCAGGTGGTGCTGCGGACGGGGGCTGTGTACGGCGTAAGGGCCGTGATCCTGTGCTCCGGGACGTATCTTCACGGCCGGACCATCGTGGGCGAGTGTGTGGAGTCCTCCGGGCCGGATGGCCTGCACCCCTCCGGAGAGCTGGCGGACTGTCTGGCGGCCATGGGACTTCCCCTGCGGCGCTTCAAGACCGGGACGCCCCCACGGATCAACGCCCGAACGGTGGACTTTGACCGCATGGAGGTGCAGACCGGTGACGACGTGCCGGTACCCTTCAGCTTTTCCACCACCCGGCCGCCGGAGAACCGGGCGGTGTGCTGGCTCACCTATACCAATGAGGAGACGCACCGCATCATCCGGGAGAATCTGGATCGCAGCCCCATTTATACCGGGGTCATCGAGGGGGTGGGGCCGAGGTACTGCCCCTCCATCGAGACGAAGATCGTCCGTTTCCCGGACAAGCCCCGGCACCAGCTGTTTGTGGAGCCCATGGGGCTGGATACGGAGGAGCTGTATTTGCAGGGCTTTTCCTCCTCCCTGCCGGAGGAGGTGCAGGTGCAGATGCTCCACACCGTGCCGGGGCTGGAGCGGGCGGTGATGACCCGGCCCGCCTACGCCATCGAATACGACTGCATCGACCCGCTGGCCCTGCGGCCCACGCTGGAGGTGAAGACCGTCCGGGGGCTGTATGGCGCCGGACAGTTCAACGGTTCCTCCGGCTATGAGGAGGCGGCGGTGCAGGGCTTTGTGGCAGGGGTCAATGCGGCGCTGGCGCTGCTGGGGCGGGAGCCTATGATCCTGCGGCGCAGCGAGAGCTACATCGGCACCCTCATCGACGATCTGGTGACCAAGGGTACGCAGGAGCCGTACCGCATCATGACCAGCCGGTCGGAGTACCGGCTGCTGCTGCGGCAGGACAACGCCGACCGGCGGCTGACCCCCATCGGCTACCGGCTGGGGCTGGTGCCGGAGGAGCGGATGCAGGCGGTGCGGGAGAAGTACGAGGCCGTAGACCGGGAGATCCGGAGGCTGGAGCACACGGGCATCCCCGGCAGCGAGGGACTGAACCGGCTGCTGGCGGAGCGGGGGTCGGCCCCCGTCACCGACGGCGCACGGCTCATTGACCTGCTGCGGCGGCCCCAGATGACGTATCGGGAGCTGATGACCTTCGACCCCGGCGCCCCGGCGCTGCCGGTGGAGGTGGCGGAGCAGGTGGAGATCTCCGTGAAGTATGAGGGCTACATCCGCCGACAGGAAAAGCAGGTGGAGGAGCTGCGGCAGCTGGAAAAGCACCGGCTGCCGCCGGATATGGAGTACAGCCACATTCAGGGACTGCGGCTGGAGGCACGGGAGAAGCTGGCGGCGGTGCGGCCTCTGGATCTGGGGCAGGCCAGCCGCATCTCCGGGGTGTCCCCGGCGGACATCGCCGCCCTGATGATCTGGCTGCACACCCGGACGGAGAGGGGGGACGCCACATGAAAATGCTGGATCTGACCCACTGCATCACACCGGAGATGCCGGTGTATCCCGGTACGGAGCCGCCCCGGCTGACGGCGTCCTGTACCATGGAGAAGGACGGCTTCCGGGAGACGCTGCTGGAGATGTACTCCCACACCGGCACCCACATGGACGCTCCGGCCCATATGCTGCCAAACGGACGGACGCTGGACGACTTCCCGGCGGAGACCTTCGCCGGGCGGGGCTTCGTGCTGGATTGCCGGGGAGCGGCGGAGATCACGCTGCCTATGCTGCGGCGGCAGGAGGAGGCCCTGCGGGAGACGGAGTTTCTGCTGTTTTGCACCGGGTGGGACCGGTACTGGGGCCAGCCCCGGTACTATGAGGGCTTCCCGTGTCTGACGGCGGAGGCGGCGGAATACGTGGCGTCGCTGGGCCTGAAGGGTGTGGGGGAGGACAGCATCTCGCTGGACCCCTGCGACACGGAGGACTATCCCAATCACATGATCCTGCTGGGTGCGGGACTGGTCAATACGGAAAATCTGACAGGGCTGGAGGCGCTGGTGGGCAAGACCTTCACCTTCCTGACCCTGCCGCTGAAATGGGAGCACGCCGACGGCAGCAGCTGCCGGGCCATGGCCATGCTCCGGGAGGAGGAAACAAGATAATGGGCAAACTGCGATTTTTACTGGCACTGTGGCTGGCGAAGCTGTCGGTTCCGGCGCTGAAGATCACCCGGCACAACGGTACGGACTTTCCCGGCTCGCTGGCGCTGAAGCTGTGCCCGGATTTCCTGCGGTATGTGGGAAAGCCCGGCACCATCATCGCCGTCACCGGCACCAACGGCAAGACCACCGTCAGCAATCTGCTGACGGATATTCTGGAGGCGGACGGGAAGAAGGTCCTCAGCAACCGCTCCGGCTCCAACATCACCTCCGGCATCTCCACGGCGCTGCTGCGGGGCTGCGACCTGCTGGGGCGGGCCAAGTCCTATGACATGGCGGTGCTGGAGGTGGATGAGCGGGCCAGCGTCCGCATCTTCCCCTATGTGAAGCCGGACTATGCGGTGGTCACCAATCTGACACGGGACTCCATCATGCGCAACGCACACCCCGGCTACATTGCGGATATCCTGACCCGGAGTATCCCGCAGACGGCGACCATGATCCTTAATGCCGACGATCTGATCACCTGCGGGGTGGCCCCGGAGAACCGGCGGGTCTACTTCGGAGTGGACCGGCTGCCGGGAGATACTACCCGGTGCGAGAACCTCATCGACGATCTGCGGATCTGCCCCAAGTGCAGCGGTAAGCTCACCTACGTCTACCGCCGGTATCACCACATCGGCAAGTGCGTCTGCCCGGACTGCGGGTTCCGCTCCCCGGAGAGCGACTATCTGGCCACGGACGTGGATATGGAGAAGGGAACCATGGCCCTGCGGGAGGGCGGGGAGGAGCATCCCTACCGGCTTATCTCCGACAGTGTGCCGAACCTGTACAACATGGTGACGGTCATTGCCGTGCTGCGGCAGCTGGGGTACGGCCACGAGGCCATCAGCGGCTACATGAGCCGTGCGGCGGTGGTGGCCACCCGGCACATGGAGGAGCAGGTGGGGGACGTGAAGCTGGTGCGGCAGATGTCCAAGGAGAAGAACGCACTGGCCGGGTCCCGAACCTTCCAGTATATCGCCCAGCGGCCCGGCACCAAGGAGCTGCTGTTGATGATGAACTGTCTGGGGGACGCCCACCACTGGTCGGAGAACACCTGCTGGATCTTCGATGCGGACTTCGAGTATCTCCGCAACGACAGCGTGGTGCAGCTGGTGTGTACCGGCGCACGGTGCCGGGACTACAAGCTGCGGCTGCTGATGGCGGGGGTGCCGGAGGAGCGCATCGTCTGTGAGCCGGACGAGTTCCGGGCGGCGGAGCTGCTGCGCTATACCCCCGGCGATGACGTGTACATCCTCTACGGCACGGACTCTCTGGCCCTGTCGTATAAGGTGTACGACCACATGAAGGAGGAGGCCGCCCGGCGTACACAGGGCGGCGCAGAGAAGGAGGGTCAGGCATGAAGGTAGAGATCCTGTTTCCGGAGGTGGGGAACCTCTGCGGCGATCTGATGAACATCCGGTATCTGCACCAGTGCTGCCCGGAGCTGGAGGTGCTGGAGACGGATCTGAAGTCCCGCCCGGCGTTTTTGGAGGGCGGCGTGGATCTGGTATATATGGGCTCCGCCACGGAGAAGGGACTGGAGCTGATGGTGAAGGCCCTGACGCCCTATCGGGAGGAGCTGGCGGCCCGTGTGGACGGCGGCCAGCGGATGCTGGTGACGGGCAACGCTCTGGATGCGCTGGGGGAATACGTCCAGTCGGATCAGGGGCTGCGGTTCGACGGACTGGGCCTGCTGCCCACCCATGCCGAGTATCAGATGATGAACCGGCACAACAGCTTCTTTCTGGGGACCTATGGCACCGGGATGGAGATCGTGGGCTTCAAGAGTCTGTTCGGCCACACCTACGGCGCCGACGATCCCGGCACGGGGCTTTTTAAGGTGGTCCGGGGCGTGGGGCGGCGGCCCGGCTCTCTGGTGGAGGGCTTCCGCCGGGGCGGTCTGATGGCCACCTATCTCACGGGGCCGCTGCTGGTGTTGAATCCCCCCTTTACCAAGCAGCTGCTGCAGGAACTGGGGGCCGAGGACATGCTGGCCTTCGAGGAGGCCGCCATGGAGGCCTATGAGGCCCGGCTGGCGGAGTTCCGGGACGAGAAGCGCAGCTACCTCTATTAAAACTGATGGCAGGTATCACCAGAAACGGCTGGTCAAGCTCCGCCGGATGGGGTATACTGAAAAGCAAATGAATATGGGAGGCAATGTATGTCCAAGCTCTCTTATCTCGCACGGGTCATGTCCGGCGTGCGGCTGAAGAAAATGAACCAGATGATCGACGTCGTCCACGATAAGTGCGGCCAGAACAAGGTCAAGACCTTCTTCGATATGTGCTGGTGCGGCGCACGCTATGGGGCGGGTTACTACGACTATGTGATGTTCGGGTTTTACAACATGAACGGCCGCCAGCGGGACACCTATCTCACCCGTGTCCGCAACAAGAAGGTCATCGACCACATGAACGACCTCAGCTACTCCGACGAGTTCGACGACAAGCTGCGGTTCAACCAGCGGTTTGCCAAATATCTGGGCCGCAAGACCCTCAACGGCGAGACGGCCACGCTGGCGGAGTTTACGGACTTTATCGCCGGACAGGAGGCCATCTTCGCCAAGATCAACCACGGCGACTGCGGCCGGGGCGTGAACAAGCTGTATGTGAAGGACTATGAGTCCCCGGCGGTGATGCTGGACTATATCCGGAGGAACCGGCTGGTGGTGCTGGAGCAGGTGCTGCCCCAGCATCCCGACATGGCACGGCTCCACCCCTCGTCGGTGAACACCATGCGTATCCTGACGGATCTGGTGGACGGGGAGGTCCATGTGGCCTACATCAGCGTAAAGATGGGCCGGGGCGACGGGTACTGCGACAACTCCGGGCAGGGGGGTGTCCTGTGCCGGGTGGACCCGGAGACGGGGAAGATCATCTCTCCCGCCACCGACGACTATTTCAACGTCTATGACCGCCATCCCGACACCGGGGTGGAGTTCGTGGGCTATCAGCTGCCCATGGTGCCGGAGGCCATTGCTCTGGCCAAGGAGGCGGCCCATGAGATCCCGCAGGTGGCCCATGTGGGCTGGGATATGGCCATCACGCCTACCGGTCCCGCTATCATCGAGGGCAACGACTTCCCCGGAACGGATCTGTGCCAGCTGGCGCCCTTCTATCCGGAGAAGGAGGGGCTGTGGCCGTACTATAAGAAGCTGCTGGACTGGTAAGAGTGGTATGCAAGGAAAAAGGGAGTCCTGAGACCGGAGGTTTCAGGACTCCCTTTTTGCATAATAGCTTTTGTGATCTGCCTCCGACGAGTGACTTTTCCGATTGCCTCCGGCGGCATACTTTTTGTCAGCAGCGACAAAAAATATGCAAAAAATGCCGCTTGAAACCTTAGGTTTCAAGACTTCCTTTGTTGCGGACAAGAGCTGCCATCTAAAATTTGTCGAAGCAGGGAATTGACTTACTTCTATTAACGCTGCCGCTGCATTGGGTGATCGAAGGGACTTGCTGTTCGGACGTGCCTCCGGCGGGTGACTTTCTTTCGCTATTGAAAGAAAGTTACCCGTCGGAGACAGAAAAAAGAACTACTACTGGGAAAAGTGGGCCATACTGGGAAAAGTGGGCCGGCGGAGACACGTTCCTTATAGAAAAAGGAGCGACTGGCGGAAAATTGTCCGCCGGGGACAAAAGCGGGCTGGGAAGGTATGCCGCCGGAAGAGGGAACGGTAGGGAGACAATTTGTCAGAAAATGACAAAATGTCCCGGTCGTAAGAACAAATGATAACAGAAAGTACATATCTGAAAAACAGGCGATATTCAGGGGAAAAACTTTGCCACGCGAAACTTGCTTTTGAAAAAATTTCCCAAATTGAGAAGAATTACCTTGCCATACTGGGACGGTAGGTGTTATAATTCAAGCTATATACTGGGAGAAGTTAACACTTTTTCCGACAAAATCCATTACAGGAGGATCATGAGAGATGACAGTCTGCAAACGGATCGGTGCATGGCTGCTGACACTGGTGCTGCTGGTGTCTGCCCTGCCTTACACCGCCTTTGCGGCCTCGGAGGACTCCCACGTGGTGAACGCCACCATGGAGGAGACCTCGGTGGAGGACATTGCCAGCAATGTCACCACCCAGCTGCTGCGGGGCGCAAAGACCAAGAACGAAACCCTGAGCATGGAGGCTAAGCCCACCCATGAGGACAGTGATCCTGTGGAGATCATTGTGGTGGTGGATGACTCCGTGGCCAAGCCTGCGGCTCAGGCCCAGGTGAAGTCCCTGCTGCAGAAGCAGGAGAAGGCTGCGGCCACCATGTCCCGTGCCATCGGGGAGACGGTGGAGCCGCAGCGTCAGTATACGACGCTGCTCAACGGCTTCTCCGCCACTGTGACCTACGGCCAGTATAAGGCTCTGAAGGAGCTGGACTGCGTAGAGTCCGTGTTCCTGTCCCCCACCTTCAGCCTGCTGCCTGACACCGCCAACAGCACCCGGATGATCGGCGGCGGCCTGGCCAACGAGACGGGCTTCACCGGCGAGGGGATGCTGATCGCCATTCTGGATACCGGCGTGGACATGGACCACCAGATCTTCAGCAAGGCCCCCGCCAACCCTGCCCTGACGCAGGACGCCGTGAAGGATCTGCTGTCCCAGTACGACTTCCAGGCCGAGGGCATTGTGAAGGGCCTCAGCGTCTCTTCCGTCTATAAGAGTGCCAAGTTCCCCTTCCAGTTCGACTACGGCGATAAGGACACCGACGGCGCCCCCGGCACCGAGGGCAGCCATGGTACCCACGTGGCCTCCACCGCCGCCGGCTGCACCGGCATCAATGCGGACGTGCAGGGTGTGGCCCCGGACGCCCAGATCGCCAACATGAACGTCTTTAAGTCCAGCGGCGGCGCTTCCTACGCCGACATCCTGTCCGCTCTGGAGGATTGTATGCTGCTGGGCGTGGATGTGGCCAACCTGAGCCTCGGCTCCGACGCCGGCTACATCGACTATGAGAATCCCGACGAGTTCACCGAGAGCCTGCTGAACGTCTTTAAGCGGGCCGGCGAGAGCGGTATGTCTCTGGCTGTGGCTGCCGGTAACGCTTACAGCGCTGCTTACGGCGATGCCTTCGGCAACAAGGCGCTGGCCAGCAACCCCGACTACGGCCTGATCAGCGAGCCCTCCACCTACGGCGAGTCCATGTCTGTGGCCGCCGTGTCCAACAGCAAGGTCAAGAGCCCCTACATCACCGTGGGCGGCCGTGACTTCGCCTATCAGGACAGCGGCACCATCAGCACCGACGAGAACGCCAAGATCTTCCGGGAGCTGGCCAAGAAGGGCGAGCTGGAGTATGCCGTGGTACCCGGCTACGGCACGGAGGACGACTATGAGGGCATCGACGTCTCCGGCAAGGTGGCGCTGGTGCAGCGTGGCGGCAGTATGTACTACGAGCAGAAGGAGCGCAGCGCCTATGCACATGGCGCCATCGCCATGCTGGTGTACAACAACGTACCCGGTATGCTGTATATGTCCATCACCGACTGGAAGATGCCCTGTGCGTTTATCTCTCAGGAGGCCGGTGAGTATCTGAAGGCGCAGGAGAACAAGGTCCTGACCGTGGGCGCCGCCGACAAGCTGGTGGCTTCCCCCACCTATGGTATGGCGGACTTCTCCTCCTGGGGCGCCACCACGGAGCTGACCCTGAAGCCGGAGATCACTGCGCCCGGCGCAGGCATCTATGCCGCCGTACCCGGCAACGCCTATGAGAGCATGGACGGTACGTCCATGGCTTCCCCCCATGCGGCAGGCGCTATGGCCATCGTGCAGCAGGCCCTGAAGGCCCGTGGCATGACCGACGCCACCCAGCGCAAGCACATGGTCGATACCCTGCTGATGAGCACCGCCAGCATCATTTACGATTCCAACGGCCAGCCCTATTCTCCCCGCAAGCAGGGCGCAGGTCTCATCAACATCAATGACGCCGTCAAGACCGAGGGCTACCTCACTGTGGACGGTATGATCCGGCCCAAGCTGGAGCTGGGCGACGATCCCGCGGAGAAGGGCGTCTACACCATGACCTTCAAGGTCCACAACACCGGTAAGGACACCCTGTACTACGATATCCAGCCCATCGTCCTCACCGACGGGACCACGACCTATACCAACAGCGACAACGAGGCCTTCCTCACCAGCAGTGAGACGGCTGTGGCGCTGAGCCACACCTTCACCACCAACTGCAAGGATAACCGTGTGGCGGTCCCCGCAGGCGGAGAGCAGGAGGTCACTGTCACCGTGACCCTCACCAACGCCAAGGAGGAGCTGAAGAACTTCGAGAACGGCGCCTATGTGGAGGGCTTCGTGACCCTGAAGCAGGTGGCCGCTGACGGCGGCAAGCTGGAGGCTGCCATTGATCTGGGTATCCCCTATCTGGCCTTCTACGGCGACTGGACCAAGGCTCCCATCATCGATTCCACCGACTACTGGGAGACGCTGGACGGCACCGAGAGCAAGGCACAGGCTTACATGAACACCGCCTTCACCACCTCTGCCGAGGGCCAGATCGACACCTATCTGGGCGACAACAACTACGCCAATGTGCCCTATTTTGCCGATCACAACGCCATTTCCCCCGACAACAGCAATGACATGATGGACAGCCTCACCGGCATCTACACCGGTCTGCTGCGCAATACCAAGACGCTGAAGTACACCATCACCGATCAGAAAACCGGCGAGGTGTATCTGGAAAAAACCTGCGACTACGTCAATAAGTCCATCTACAGCTACGACTACTACCGCATCGTGCCCGCCGGTGTGAATGCCGATTATACCGGTATCGACGCATGGTACGGCACCGCCAAGAACAACTCCAAGCTGCCCAACAACACCAAGGCTACCGTGACCATCGAGGCTACCCTGCCCTATGGCGACGGCGGCACCAAGAACCTGAAGAACAGCTGGTCCTTCCCCATTACCATCGATAATGAGGATCCCCATGCCAGCGACCTGAAGGTCACCGAGGCCGAGGGCCGCTACTATCTGAGCCTGGATGTCAGCGATAACCAGTATGTCTCGGCCATCGTGTTCTACAATCTCCGCAACAGCGATCTGCTGTACGGGATCCAGGGCTTCTCCGAGACCACGCCGGGCCTCACCACCCACGTCAAGGAGTATGACGTCACCGGTATGGGTGAGACCTTCGGCATGATCGTTCACGACTACGCCGGCAACTCCAAGACCTACACCGTGAAGGTCCCCGGCAACAGCGACGATTATGGCATCGTGAAGCCCACCAACGTGCTGTGGACCGAGACCTTCGACAACGAGTGGCTGCCTGCCGATTGGAGCATGGAGTCCAAAGGCGCTTCCGTCAACACGTGGTATCGTGACGTGGACTACACCGCCACCGTGGATGCCGACAATGACTTCCAGCAGAACGAGTGGCTGTATTCCCGTGCCACCGACATCAGTGGTGTGGAGACGGATGTCCACATGATCTTCAACTTCTACACCACCCCTGTCTATACCGTGGACTACAAGCGCTGCAACCTGCAGGTCATGGCTTCTGCCGACGGTCAGACCTGGGAGGAGGTCTGGAACCTGCAGAAGGATGCCGGAGCCTTTACCGCTTGGGCTGCCACGCAGGCCAAGGTCACCATCCCCGAAAAGTTCCAGAATTGCGACGACCTGCGTTTCGCCTTTGTCTACACCGGTAAGGGCGGCGCCCAGATCTCCGTGGATAAAGTCCAGCTGTACGCCGATGTCCGTGAGGACTATATCGCCGTGACGGCTACCTCCAGTGAGGGCGGTGCTATCGACCCCGCCGGTACCACTCTGGTGAAGAAGGGGACCAGCAAGACCTTTAACGTGGTGCCTGCCACGGGCTACGAGGTGGCCAATGTGGTGGTGGACGGCACCGATCTGGGTCCCATCTCCTACTACACCTTCGAGCGTGTGGGTACGGATCACACCATCTCCGCCACCTTCCAGAAGGCACAGGCCGGTGGGGAGATCGCCATCTTCAACAACGACTTCGACGGCGCGGCCTTCCCCGGCCAGGGCTGGACGGTGAAGAACACCAACGGCAACGGTAAGTATTACAACTGGCATCAGTCCCGCAACACACTCGTATCTACGGGTGCCGATGATAAGCAGGCCATTGTGGATGCCGACGACTACGATGAGACCGAAGCGGGCGACAAGCAGGACGAGCTGCTGATCTCCCCGGTGGTGGATCTCACCGGCAAGGCCGCTACCCTGTCCTTCAACTACGGCTTCACCCGCACGGCGCTGTATAACGGCAAGATGACCTTCACCGTGGAGGCCTCTACCGACGGCGGCAAGACTTGGACGGCCATCTGGAACGCCAAGGATGACGTGACGCAGGGCTCCGACGCTATCCAGACGGGTCTGGCGGAGATCACCGTGCCGGAGGCCTATCAGACGGCCAACGTGCAGTTTGCCTTCCGCTACTACAAGACGGCTCCCACCGGCGCCGGTTCGGTGGCGGTGGATAACGTGAAGCTGACGGCTCCTGCCGGGGCTTCCGAGACCAGCGTGCTGACCACCGTGGCCGGCGAGGGCGGTGCGGTTCAGCCTGCGGGCCAGACCAAGGTCGCCACCGGCGAGACCGTGAACGTGACCTTCGTACCGGATGAGGGCTATCAGCTGGCTTCCGTCAAGGTCAATGGCCGCAAGGTGGAGGTCACCGACAACACCTACGCCCTGACCATGGATCAGAACTACGCCGTGACGGCGGACTTCGAGGTCATCCCCGATGTGCCGCAGGTGATGTTCGAGAACGATTTCGAGAGCGTCAGCGGCGACAAGTTCCCCTTCCACGGTTGGACGGTGAAGGGGCAGGATACCAACAGCACATGGAAGCAGTATACCTACTACAACTGGAAGAGCGAGGGCAATGATTCCAAGCACGCTTACATCACCAACGACTGGGATGCTGCACAGGATGAGTACCTGATCTCCCCCGTTGTGGACCTCTCCGCCACCCGTGACGGCGTTCTGACCTTCGACTTCGCCTACGGCGAGTACGGCATCAAGAACAAGACCTTCACTGCTACGGTGGAAGTTTCTACCGACGGCGGAAAGACGTGGAACGCGATCTGGAACTTCCAAGACAGCTATACCGGCCAGCAGGCCAGCAACTACATCATTTCCGGCAGCGCAGAGGTTCCCGTGCCCGCCGAGTGCAATGTGGCCGGTGTCCAGTTTGCCTTCCGCTATGTCCATCCCCATGAGGAGACTACCGGCCAGCTGGCCATCGACAATGTGAAGCTGATGGCTGTGGAGACCGGCGAGGCTGCCCAGAAGTACACCATCACCGCAACTGCCGGTGAGGGCGGCTCTATCACCCCCAATGGTAACGTCTCCGTGAAGGAGGGTGCCTCCCAGACCTTCGCCATCACCGCCGACAACGGCTATGAGATCGCTGACGTGCTGGTGGACGGCAACAGCGTGGGCGCTGTGGAGACTTACACCTTCGACGAGGTGAAGGCCAACCACACCATCACCGTGTCCTTCAACAAGACCGCCACGGGTGTGGAGTTCGACAACGACTTTGAGCAGGACGAGTTCCCCGGACACGGCTGGACGGTGAAGGCGGAGAACACCGGCTGCACATGGTATGTCGGTACCAACCGGAATCTGAACACCACCCGTCAGGCCCGTATCGACTTCGACTACTACGAGTATGAGGGTTACGGCATCGGCGAGGTGCAGCCCATGGCTGCCGGCAGCGGCAAGAAGCAGAATGAGTATCTGATCTCCCCGGTGGTGGATCTCACCGGCAAGACGCCTACTCTGTCCTTCGATTATCTGCTGTTCAAGTACATGATTCAGAACGACATTGCCAAGTTCACGGTGGAGGCCACCATCAACGGCGGCCAGACTTGGACCACCATCTGGGATGCTGCCGATCTGGATGCTACCGGCGGCTACTGGTTTAAGGGTACGGCGGAAATCGAAGTACCCGCCGCCTATCTCACCAGCAACGTACAGTTTGCCTTCCATTTCTACAAGACCTATGCCCAGTACACCGAGAGCGACGGTATGTTCGCCGTGGATAACGTGAAGCTGGTCACCGGTGATGAGGACCCCTGTGCCAACGGTCACACCCTGACCGCCGTGGAGGCAGTGCCTGCCACCTGCGAGACCGCCGGTGTGAAGGCCCACTGGGTCTGCTCCGTCTGCGGCAAGCTGTTCAGCGATGCCGAGGGCAAGACCGAGACGACGCTGGAGAAGCTGGCTATCCCCGCTACCGGCCATGCTTACGGCGCCCCGGTGTGGAAGTGGAACGATGATTTCACCGCTTCTGCCACCTTCACTTGCGGCAAGGATGATTCCCACGTGGAGACGGTGAACGCTGCTGTTACCAACGAGGTGACCACCGAGGCTACCTGCAAGGTTGATGGCGTACGGACCTATACCGCCAAGGTCACCTTTGAGGGCAAGGAGTACACCGATACCAAGACCGAGGTCATCCCCGCCACCAGCCACGACACGGAGCTGGTGGGTGCCAAGGATGCCACCTGCACCGAGGACGGCTACACCGGCGACGAGGTCTGCAAGGTCTGCCAGACTGTCGTGAAGCACGGCGAGGTGATCCCTGCTCTGGGCCACGACTACAAGGATGGCAAGTGCAGCCGCTGCGGCGCTGAGGAGCCTACCACTCCCGTGGAGCCCGGCAAGCCCCAGCAGCCGGAGAAGCCCACCACACCCGATACCCCTGCCACCGGCGACAGCAGCAACATGACCGCCCTGTGGGTGGTGCTGGCTGTGGCTGGTCTGGGCATCATCGCTCTGGTGGTGCTGCTTGTCACCAAGCGCAGCAAGAAGCAGAACGGCTAAGCGCTGACAAGACTCCTTAATAGTTGAAAAGGTCCCTCCGGCCATGTGACCGGAGGGACCTCTTCTTTCCCTGATCTACCTGAAAGTCTCAGCACAAAGGCCACCCCGCGCCATCGGCGCAGGGTGGCCTTTGTGCTGCTCTGGGGAGGGATCAGTCCTTGTGTTCGGCGGGCTTGCAGCGGAAGGTGTAGCAGCCCTCGGCGCAGCGGACGCCCTGGGCGTCCTCCACCCAGACCTGCATCACCACGATCTGCTGCCCCATGCGGACGCTCTCCGCCCGGCAGCGCAGCAGTCCCGGCTGGGCCGGGGCCAGATAATGCAGGTCGTAGTTCACCGTCCGGCAGGTGCTGCCACGGCTGCAGGCCGCCGTTCCCGCCACATGATCCATCATGGCGGCGTAGACCCCGCCGTGGACGATGCCCAGCGGGTTCAGCATCCCGTCGCCTGCCGTCAGCTCCCCCTCGGCCCAGCCGTCACCAATGCCGGTGACGTGGAGCCCCAGCCCGTGGGTGAAGGTGCCGGGGCAGTTGGCAAGCTCCATGACGTCCTGCCAGATCTGTTCCTGTTGTGTCATATGATGCTCCTTTTCCGGGAAAGAAACCGGCTCCCTGCCCACAGGCAGGGAGCCGATGCTCTTACGAAAATGCTTACAGATAGTTCCGCATACCCTCGGTGGCCAGAGATTCGTCCGCCGTGATGGTCACGGTGAACTTGACGCTGTTCTTCTCACTGAAGCGCTCCAGCCAGTTCAGGAACTTCTCCACCGCCATCAGGTCGCTGGTGCCGGCGATCTTGCACAGGTTGTCCACGAAAACGTGGGAAATATCGTAATTGCCCGCATACAGACCGCTGATAAAGCCACGCAGGCACTCAAAAGAATCCACGGAATATTCGCTGGCGTTCACCAAACGAACGTTATAGCTGATGTTATAGGTCATGTCGGCGCTGGGTTCCATGCAGACGACGCTGCCGTTCTCCGCCTCCACGGCGTTGTGGATCAGGTCGATGAGCTGCTTGGTCTTACCGGCCCCGTTTGCGCCCATGATCAATCTAACCATAAGTATCACTCCTCTTGATAAGATCGGGATGGTTATTCCCTGTCATTAAGATACCATATTGCCGACCAAATGGCAATGGAAAAAACGCTATTTTACAGATTTGTAGAAATGGTGTAAAGAGGCGGTCAAGCTCTGTGCAGTTTTTCCGCCAGTTCCTGCCGCAGGGCCTCGTAGCCGGGCTTTCCCAGCAGGGCAAACATATTCTTCTTATACGCCTCCACCCCCGGCTGGTCGAAGGGATTCACGTCCAGCAGGTAGCCGGACAGACCGCAGGCGTACTCGAAGAAGTAGATGAGCTCACCCAGCGTGAAGGCATTGATCTGGCCGGTGCGGAGGATGATGTTGGGGACGCCGCCCTCCACATGGGCCAGCAGTGTGCCGTCCATGGCCTGCGTGCGGATGAAATCCACATCCTTCCCGGCCAGAAAGTTCAGGCCGTCGCCGTCGGTCTCATCCAGCGGCACCACCTGCGGCCGGTGGGAAGCGCCGAAGCGCACCACCGTCTCGAACAGGGAGCGCTCCCCCTGCTGGATGTACTGACCCATGGAGTGCAGGTCCGCCGTGAACTCCACGCTGGCGGGGAAGAGACCCTTGTGCTCCTTGCCCTCGGACTCGCCGTACAGCTGCTTCCACCACTCCGCCATGAACCGGAAGCTGGGCTCGTAGGCCGCCAGCACCTCGATCTTCTTGCCGGTGCGGTACAGCTCATACCGGGCGGCGGCATACTGCCAGGCGGGGTTTTCCGCCATGTCCGTCTTGGCGCAGACCTCCATCATAGTCTCGGCACCCTCCATCAGCTGGCAGATATCCACCCCCGCCACGGCGATGGGCAGCAGGCCCACAGCGGTGAGGACACTGTACCGGCCGCCGATGTCGTCAGGCACCACGAAGGTCTCGTAGCCCGCTTGATCCGCCAGAGCCTTCAGCGCCCCCTTGCGGCGGTCGGTGGTGGCGTAGATGCGCCGGGCCGCCTCCTCTGGGCCGTACCGCTCCTCCAGCAGCTTCCGGAAGAAACGGAAGGCCACCGCAGGCTCCGTGGTGGTGCCGGACTTGGAGATGACGTTGACGGAGAAGTCCACCCCCTCCAGCAGATCCATAAGCTCCGCCATCTGGTCGGAGGACAGGCCGTTGCCGGTGAAGTAGATGTTGGGGGTGTCCTTCTTTTTCAGGTTATAGTTGGGGGAGCACAGGCACTCGATGACGCCCCGTGCGCCCAGATAGGAGCCGCCGATGCCGATGACTACCAGCGCCTGAGAGTCCTGCTGAATTTTTCGGGCCGCCGCCTGAATGCGGGCGAACTCCTCCCGGTCATACTGCCGGGGCAGCTGCACCCAGCCGGTGAACTCGCCGCCTGCGCCGTCACCGTGCTGCAAATGGCTGTGGGCCAGCCGCAGCTGGGCGGCACGGGCCTCCTCGTAGGGCAGCGGGATAAACTGCCGGATATGGGACAGATCCATCTGTATCATATCAGATGCCTCCTCTGTGCAATTTGGTTTATCATACAACGTTTTCCCGTGGAATACAAGAGGAAACCTACCCAAAAGCGGCTTTCAGCCGGCAAAAAATGCCGCCGACAGCATCCGGCGCAGCATGGTACCGAAGGTAAGGCGCTCCACGCTCTGCGCCGCCCGGATGGGGATGGACTGCACCGTCTCGCCGGCGGCATCCGTCAGCGTCAGAGTCCCCAGTTCCTGTCCGGCGGACACCGGGGCCTCCACCTGTTCCGCCAGTGTGACGGACTGGGACAGACCCCCGGCCTGACTTTTCTGCAGCAGCGCCACCGCTTCCTGCGGGTCGATGCAGGGCTGCACCGTCTCCGTCTCCCCCAGCACCACCGGGACGGCGGGGAAGGGTTCCTCCGGCACCGTGTGCAGCAGGGCATAGGTGGAGAAGCCGTAGTTCAGCAGGGCCTTGGCATCCTCGAACCGCTGCTGGCCGGTGGGGGACTTCAGCACCACGGCGATGAGCTCCATGCCCTCCCGCTCCGCCGTGGCGGACAGGCAGTATTTGGCGCTGTCGGTGGAGCCGGTTTTCAGGCCCGTGGCCCCGTCGTAGAACCGGATCAGCTTGTTGGTGTTGGCCAGCTGGAAGGTGCCGTCCCGCAGGGTATCCATCCAGATGGTGGTGTAGCGGCGGATGTCCGGGTGCTTTTCTATGAGCTCCCGGCTCATGAGGGCGATGTCCCATGCACTGGTGACGTGTCCCTCCGCCGGAAGGCCGGTGCAGTTGACGAAGTGGGTGTCCGTCATGCCCAGCTCCTTGGCCCGTGTGTTCATCTGCTCCACAAACAGCTCCGTCACCCCGGCCACGCACTCCGCCAGCGCCACGGCGGCGTCGTTGCCGCTGGCCACGCACACCGCCTTCAAAAGCTCGTCTACGGTGATCTGCTCACCCTCCGACAGGTAGACATGGCTGCCGCCCATAGAGGCGGCGTAGGCGCTGATCGTCACCACATCGTCGTAGTGGAGGCTGCCCTTTTCGATGGCCTCCATGGTCAAAAGCAGCGTCATCACCTTGGTGACGCTGGCCGGCTCCAGCGCCTCGTGCTCATTTTGGGCGTACAGCACCTGTCCCGTCTCTTTCTCCATCAGCAGCGCCGCCTCCGCCCGTATCGGCAGCTCTACCGCTCCGGCCTGTACCGGCGTCAGCGCCAGCACCAGCAGGAGCGCCGCCCATAAGCCCGCCATCCGCCTCATATGCAGCCCTCCGTTCCGTTTTGTTTCCAGCATATGCGGCGGTGAAATTTTCATGCCGCCGTCGACAAAATTTCCGGTTGCAAAGCCGGGGGATATCTGCTATAATGAACAGGTATACGAGCTGCAGGGTTAGTACATCGGTAGTACATCGGCTTCCCAAGCCGAGGAGGCGGGTTCGATTCCCGTACCCTGCTCCAAAAAGAAACCTCTTTTGTCTACCAAGACGAGAGAGGTTTTTTCTTGCTTTCAGGGCAAAATATAGGGCAAATAAGAGAAAAACGGGCTTTGGGGCGGTCGATTGGCTACTCCGAAACCCGGTTTTTTGCGTTCAGCAGCAAAAGTATACCGAAATTGCTGTTGTACAAATAGAATTTCTTTACTTTGCAAGCAACTACTAAATGTGTTTAGGAGATATGACTTGAACCTGATGTTTGCGAAAAAACCAGTTCAGGTAATCATCGACCTGCAGAACGCGGTGTTGGAGCTGCATAAGGCCAAGCAGCAGCGCAGCGTTACTGCAGCAGACTACGCAGCGCAGATCAAAGAGTACAGTCAGAGGATGCAGGAGCTGGAAGCGCAGCAGGCAGAACTGCAGACCACAGAAAACCGATACGGTGAGGTCAAGCTATGGCTGGACACCTTCGCAGAACACATTCAGAGCGGCGATATCATGAACGCGGATGACGGCATGATTATGAAGCAACTGGTGGAACAGATCATCGCAAACGAAGACGGCATCGAAGTACACTTCAAATGCGGTGTCGTCACAACGCACGAATACCTGTAACAAAGACGCCCTCGGCAGCCAAAAAGGTTGTCGAGGGTGCTTTTTTCTGTCGTGAATTTGCGACAAGTTCGTCAGAAAGTTTGTTATTTATTCCAAACATATTGAAAATAGCGCATTTTTTTGCTATACTGTATATTACAAAAATGCGCCAAGGGGGTATCAGCATGGAAGCGAAAAATTATATAGCAACATTAGCGGCCACGCAATGCGCTGACCCTAATGGCAATGTATTTAACGGCATCTGGCAGTCATATGAGCGCGTGGTGATTCACAGTTTGATAACATCATTCGGTCTCGACTTTCTTGTGCAGGATCAGCAGGGCGGCGATGTGGACAGCATTCGTAGTGTTAGAAGCAGCGGTTTTAAGAGTGATGAACATCGTGCTGCATACGACGCTCGTGGTGCTTATGATACGAAGGAATATCATACACATCCGCAGTATCTTGAAATTGCACAGTCTGCAAGAAGGACATTTAATGAGACTGGTGCTATGCAGCAGGATGCGTATGTCCCCGGAAACACCGTAGCATACAGTAGAGCCAGCGCGTTAGGTAAAGAACGCAGAGCAAACCTTGACCATGTCATTTCTGCACATGAAATTCATGAAGATCCCGGCCGTGTTCTTGCCGGGCTCGACGGCAGAGATCTCGCAAACTCACCAGATAATCTCAAATTCACAAATGAGTCGCTAAACAAGCAGAAAAGCGATATGACCGTCGACGCATTTCTCGACAAAAAAGGTGATGCTATTCCAGAAGATGTGCAGCAGCAAATGCGGGCTGTCGATCGGGAATCACGCGAAAAGTACGAAGCAAAGCTGGCGCAGGCCTACTACTCAAGTGGCGATTTTTGGGGTGACGCAATTACAGCCGCAGGAGCGCGTGGTATAGAGATGGGTGCCAGGCAGGCACTTGGTTTTGTTTTCGTCGAGGTATGGTTTGCTTGCAAAGAGGAAATGTTGACCGTCCCCGACAATGGCGAAATCAAGGATTATTATGCTGCGCTGGAGCGTGGTGTGAAAAAGAGTTTAGAAAATATCATCGCAAAGCGCAAAGGGCTTTTGGAAAGTTTCGGATTAGGCTTTATTGCTGGCTCGCTGGCAAGTCTCACTACCACAATTTGCAACATTTTCTTCGAAATTGACGAAAAGACAATCCGAAACCTGCGACAGGTATACGCGGCAGTTGTGCAGGCGGCAAATGTACTCCTGTTCAATCCAAACGACCTGTTACTTGGTGATCGGATTGAGGCTGCAACAGTTATCCTCGGCACAGGCGCAAGCGTGTTGGTTGGTACAAAGGTCGGTGATATAATTGCAAAGACACCGATCGGCGCAGATCCCACGGTGGGAACGCCTATTAGAATTTTCTGTTCCACGCTGGTTAGTGGACTGATTTCGTGTACGATGCTACTGGTACTCGACCGCAGCAAATTCATCAACAAAGCCATAACGGCGCTGAATATGTATCTAACAGAGGATCAGAGCTTCCGTCAAATCGCATACGATTTCGAGACATATGCGGCACAGATCGCTGCCGTGGATGTTGAGCAGTTCCGCAAAGACACGGAGCGCTTCCAAAATATTGCTGACGAAATATACATGGCAGATGATGACGAAGAACTGGACAGTATCCTCACTACAGCATTTGAGGTGCTTGCAATTCCTGCTCCTTGGAGCGGTGATTTCGATGAATTTATGAGCAATCCCAATAACAAGCTGAAATTCGGTTAATAACATTGGCAAGGAGATATAGACATGTGGATATTTAAAAAACTGTTCGAATGGCTTGCCAAGTTTTTTGCATCGAAGGCAGGTAAAAATACACTCAAGGTAATGGGTGGTGTGGGCATAGCTGCTGGCGCAGGCGCTGGTGTGGAAATGGCGGTCGCCCATAAGAGAAACAGGCGCGCAGAACGCATTAAGGCCGCTGCGCTGAAAAAGCACGATGACGGCCGTGTGAAAGTGGAAGCTACACTGGCTGATTTGGGCGAAACCAAGATGGAAATATACAGAAGCTTTGGTGAGCTGGCCGATGCAATACAAAGTATCCAGCAGCGACCCGAATACGAATTGTCCATCGAAGGTATTGAGTTACCCAGCTTCAAGCCAGCAGAATTCAAGCAACTGGCAATGGCAATTGAGGCTGCGGCAGGCGGCGTCGGTGGCATGGCGGTCGGTGGTGCAGTAGGCGTAGCTGCGATGGGCACTGGATCAATTCTTGCACTGGCACCGGGCGCGCTTCTTGGCGGCATTGTTCTTTGTGCCATGGGTGCCAAAATGCTTCACCGATCGGCAGAAAAAGTAAAGTTGGCAAAGAAGATTGAAGCCGATGTGGAAAACATCCTCGCATATTACAAGGAATTGGATAAGACGGCAAAACGCTTCCATAAAACATTCGTGGAGGTAAAGGAACCGTACTTTAAGCACCTTTACAAAGTGCAGAAAATCATTGCCAGAAAGACCGACTGGGAGAAATTCTCCAAGGCAGAGAAATTGGCAGTAAAGAATGCAATCGCGCTTGCACAATTGCTCCATCGCATGTGTGCGGTTCAGCTGGTGCTGGATGCTCCAAAGGCCGATGCAATTGAGAGAGTAAATACGCCCGTGGTTGACCGCATGATCGCAGATGCAAACAATGTGCGTGAGCAAGTGAAAAAGGGCATCGCAGCATAACAAAAAAGGAGTGAGCTGCAATGGCAAAAACACCATTCAAACATCAAAGCGTCGTAGATGCCATCGTGGCAAAGCTCAAGGAATTGCCAGAAGGCACAGAAACCAGCACCTCGCAGGTGGTGGAGGTGCTATACGGAAAAATGGATTTCACGGAGCGCGAGTACGATTACGGAGAGGTTGCGTTCAGTTTCGATGAATACTTCGAGGTAGATGCTCAAGTGCGGCGGCAGGCAAAAAAAGCAGGGCTGTTCCTTGATGGATCACCGTGGGAAGATACAGTGATGGGATTACCATTCCATTATCCATATCTCGTAAAGCGCAAAGGAGGAAAGCGGTTATGATGATTAGCCCAGAAGGCTTTTACGAAAGCGAAATAAAAGGCAAAGACCGCGACGGCATCCTTCGTGTGATCAGCAGACTGAAACGCGAGATCGCCCAGCTCAAGCATATAATGGAGCATCCCAATTACGGCACAGAGGTTATCAAACACCCCAGTGAATCCACGCGGCTGTGGTGTACACGGCTATATTTAGAACGCGCCAAGGAAGCGCTGGCAGAGGTCGGTGCGTCTTATGAGCCGACCGCAGCGGAATTGCGCGTCATGGATTTCAATGCAAACATCGGAAACATCAGTAAGATCACGCTCGGCATCGGCGGTTTCTTCAGCGGCCACTGCACATACACCGTGCGACTAGATGAGCAGCTGCACTTTTGGATGGAGGATATGCTGAGACCTACACCGACGAATTTTGATATACCGGCAGATTACCCGATGACGAAAGAAAAATTCCTCGACAGCTTCGCAGAGCTGCATGTAGGCGAATGGCGCAAGTACTACAGTCCCGAGCGCTTCGGTTATGTGGTGCTGGACGGCACACAGTGGGAATTGACCATAGAGTACAGCAATGGACGCAAGGCATCTACCAGCGGTGGCAGTAACTCATATCCGTACAACTTCCAGAAGCTGACCGAGCTGTTCGGCATTGAGGAAGAAGACGAAGACCCGGAGGAAGACGAATAAGCGGCAGGTTACGCACCTAATCGCTTTTTTTACCGCCATTTACGCACCGTTATACTGCTCTTTCGCAAAAAAGGACTTCAAGAGAAATCTTGAAGTCCTTTTCCTTTTGCCTGTAAACCGTTGTGCCACAAGGCTTTGTGGGATTTACACCACAAAATCCTTTTCTCGTTTTTGAGAAAATCTAACACAAAAATAGAAAGCTGTGTCAGAAAAAAGAACGAATTAGGCAGCACGCCAACGCTATCAAGAGTATGGAATACAGGAAGTAGAGATATACGCAGATACCGATAATAGAACTTGCCCTATTTGTGCAAAGCTGGATGGTAAGCGCTTTGGTATCAATGATAGCTTACCTATTCCAGCACATCCTCGCTGTAGGTGCTGTGCCTTACCTATCATAAGGGAAGAGATAGAAGGAAAGCTCTTTACTCCAGAGCCAGAACCCACTATAATAGAGCCAAAAAAGCCAACGCCGACTACTGCCAAGAGCGAGAAAGAGGCGATAGACAAGGTTCGCGAACTACAGCAAAGCGGAACCAAGCACCACTTTTTCAAGAGAACCAATAGCCACCAGAGGCACGCCGAAGAGCTTACTGGCCTTACTGGTGATGAGGCTTGGGGGAAGTGTGAAGAAATGGCAGATGAATTTTTGAAGAAAGAAATTGATGGTGAAGATATGGAAGGCTTTATGAGTACAGATAGTTGGCTATTCAAGTTCCAGCACTCTACCCAACTTTTAGGAATATTGAGTGATAAAGGAACTATATCAACCCTATACATACCAGATGAAAAGATTTGTAAAATGACACCAGAAGAGTATTGGAAGGAGCAGATCAGAAAGTATGGAAAGAAACCATAATAATCCTGCTGTGCGCCCTTGCCCTGTTTGTGGAAAGTATATTTTTCAAGAACCTTTTGTAGATTGTCCTGTATGTGGATGGCTAAATGATGTGGTTCAAGAAGAACATCCAGACGCAGGAGGGCTTGCTAATATTATGTCCCTAAATGAGTGCCGTAAGGCATGGAAAGAGGGAAAAGAGTTCTACTAAAACTTCATAAGAATTTATGAAAGAAGTGGCTAACAAGTCGCTTCTTTCTTTTATGGACGCTTTGGGGGTTCAGTCGTAAAACGAACAATCAATTCATTGCGGGATTTGCGATGTGAGAATTGCTGCGACATTTTCATAAAAATTTTATAAGGGCTGCATACACAAGGGCAACAAACTACTGCCTGACACAGTAATATAAGAGGCTTTTCATGGATGGCCTAATCTGTTATAGTAGAAAGGAAGAAGTTTGTGCGTAGCTTGAAGTATAAATATTGGAAATCCGTCATCGATCTCCGAAGATGTATGGAATGCAAAAAGCATCAAGGGAAAATTTACTTGCTCTATGATATTATTCCAGAAGAACCACCGCTCCATCCTAATTGTCGCTGCTCTGTTCAACGCTTAGAGGCAAAAACGGCTGGCACAGCGACAAAGATTGGCCTGCGGGGGGCCGATTGGTGGCTAAAAACTTTTCGTCAGCTACCTGGATACTATATAACTGAGGACGAAGCTACCCAGTTAGGATGGATTCCGATTTTAGCAAATCTACCTGGTAAGATGCTGACAAAGGGCGTTTACAAAAACAGAGACAAGCGGCTCCCCGATGCACTTGGACGAATATGGTACGAGGCTGACATCAATTACTCTTTTGGTTACCGAGGCGGTGAACGAATTCTCTACTCCAACGATGGATTGATTTTTGGTACTTACGACCATTACGCCACATTTGTCGAGATTGTTTGACAGAAAGGAGCTTTGTTATGAATCGCAACGCATATACGCCCATTACAGCCGACCCCGTTTTACTGCGCCTGAACAGCTGCAGGGACTGGGGCACATTACATCAGCGTATCCGCAAGGCATTTGGATTTCCCGACTATTACGGGGAAAACTGGGATGCCATGTGGGATTGCCTGACGGATGTGTTTTTGCAGCCGGTGCAAAGGCACATTGTGGTGGAGGGCTTTGACGCCATGCCGCAGGGGCTGCGGGCGTACGCCGCTCCGATGCAGGAGATTTTCAGTGACCTTCAGGAGAAATACCCTTGGGTCTCGGTCACATACCGCTGATCGCAGGGACAGAAAAAGCTATGGGCAGCCAGAGAGAGGAAGGACGCCCGGTGTCCTTCCTGCTGTTATGCCCGGATAGCGTGCGCCGCCCTTCGACAGCACACGTTTTTCACCGGATATTGTACTTTTTCATCTTATAGGCGAGGTTCTGCTTGCTGACCTGCAGCTCCGCCGCCGTTTTGGTGAGGCTGCCGCCGTTGCGGCGGTAGGCGTCCTCGATGAGGAGGACCTCGTACCGAGCCAGCATCTCATGGAGGGGCAGGCCCCGGACGTCCTCGGCGTGCATGGTGTCCACCGCCAGCCGGGAGAGGATGTAGTTGGGGATATCGTTGCGGGTGAGGATGGCGGTGTGATTGTTGTGGAAGGCGGATTCGATGACGTTTTTCAGCTCCCGGACGTTGCCGGGCCAGTTATAGGCCAGAAAGATATCCTGTACCTCGCTGCTGTATGCCATGATCTGCTTGTGGAATTTCTTGTTGTAGTGCTTGCGGAAATATTCCATCAGCAGGGGGATATCCCCCTTCCGCCGGTACAGCTCCGGGATATCGTACCGCAGCACGCACAGGCGGTAGAAGATATCCTCCCGGATCTTATTCCGCTCTACGCAGCCCTCCGGGTCCTCGTTGACGGCGGCGATGATCCGCACGTTCACCTGCTTTTCCTCCTTGGCACCGATGCGGCGGATGCAGTTGTCCTCCAGCACCCGCAGCAGCTTGGCCTGCGCCGTCAGCTCCATGGAGTTGATCTCGTCGAGGAACAGAGTGCCGCCGTCGGCCAGCTCGAACAGACCCGGCGTATCCTTGGCCCCGGTGTAGCTGCCCTTGGTGGTGCCGAAGAGGATGCTCTCCAGCAGGGTGCTGGGGATGGAGGCGCAGTTCTGCTTGATGAAGGGGGCATCCTTGCGGCGGCTGGTTTTCTGGATGGCGTTGACGATGAGCTCCTTGCCGGTGCCGGTCTTGCCGTAGACCAGCACATGGGCATCGCTGTCGGCGGTCTGCAAGATCTTCTCCTTGATACGGATCATCTCGCCATCCTGCGTGACGATGTCCTCCAGCGACTGGTCGGAGGTGTTGTAGCTTTTGGTGAGGGCGCTGATGAGACTGATGTCGAAGCTCAGCCGCCGCTCGGTGACGTGGGCGTCCTTGTAGATGACCATGTCGATAACGCCCACCACCTCGCCGTGCTCCTTAATGGGGACGGCGCTGCAGTTGGCCTCCATGGAGTCCCCCTTGTAGTTGATATAGGTCTGCTCGTAGTTGATGAAGCTCTCTCCCGTCTCCAGTGCCCGGCAGATGTAGCTGTCCTCCCGCTTCAGGGAGGGGTAAATTTCAAAGAGGCTGCGGTTCAGAGGCTCGTCCTGCCGCAGATTCACCAGTTCGGGGTAGGCGGTGTAGTAGTGGCGGATGATGCAGTTTTTGTCCACCACCATCAGGCCGTCCACATAGTCCACCAGACGGAGCATTTGTTCAAAGTTCTTGTTCATAGTTCATACCTCCTGAGAAAAAGAATGGGGAAGGGGCGAGACAAAAAATCTTGACACGGCGCAGAGCAAGGGCGGAAGTGAAAGGTGTCTGCACTGCCGGATCGGGTGACTATTTGGCGAAAACGCCGAGTTTTCCGGAAAAATCTTGTGAAAACCGCTGGACGAGGAGCGAAACTTGCGGAATAACCGTGGAAGCTGTCATGCTGGCACGGGAGTTGCTATTTAGTTTGGCATCAACCTGATATGTGAGGAGATACCATGAGCGATCAAAAAATCAAGAATAGGGAGGCCCTGCTGTCCCACGGCGACGCCGGGGCCAAGGCACAGGTGCTGGAGTTGACGGAGCGGGTGCTGCACCGACTGGATGCCCGGAAGCGGCTCCATGAGATGATGCACCGGGAGGGCAGCGAGCTGGTCATCGGCAGCCGCCGCCACGATCTGAGCCAGTACCGTCATGTGTACGCTTTTTCCTCCGGCAAGGCGGGTAATCACATGGCACGGGCCTTCGAGGATCTGCTGGGGGAGTATCTGACGCTGGGCGTCACCATCATCAAGATCCGGGATGAGGAGGACGTCTATCGAAAGACGGAGGTCTATGTAGGAGGGCATCCCCTGCCCAATGAGGAGGGCATCCGGGGCTGCCAGCGGATGATCGACATCGCAGAGCAGATGGGGCCGGACGACCTGCTGCTGCTGGGCCTTACCGGCGGGTGCTCGGCGCTGATGGGCTACCCGGTGGAGGGAACCACACTGGAGGATCTGCAGGAGGCCACGGATGTGATGCTGAAGGCCGGGATGTGGGTCATGGACATCAACGACATCCGGGGGCATCTGTCCCGCATGAGCCGGGGAAGGCTGGGGCAGCACATCCACGGGGCCAAGATCCTCTGCTTCGAGATCTGGGACGCCGTGGGGCTGGATGATATCACCGATTACACGGAGCCGGTACCCATTATGGGGACCCCTGTGGGCTACGACACCGTGACCTTCGAGGACATCGGGGCCATCCTCCGCAAATACCACATCGAGGACAAGCTGCCCCGCAATGTGGCCCGGTATCTGCTGGACTATGACCCGGCGCAGGAGACGCCCCAGACCATGACCAACGATGTGGATTACTATATCGTCAATACCCTGCCGGACTCCTGCCAGGCGGCGCTGGAGGCGGCGGAGGAGATGGGAATACCCGCCCATGTGCTGACCACCTACGCCGAGGGGGAGAGCCGGGACTACGGCACCTTTATGGCCTCGCTGGCCCATGAGGTGGTGAAGAACGAACGGCCCTTCCGGGCGCCCTGCTTCCTGTTCTCCGCCGGGGAGACGACCACCGCCATTCCTGACAGCAGTCTCATCCGGGGTCATGGCGGCCCGTCACAGGAAATGACGGCGGCCTTTGCTGTGGCAGCGGAGGGGTTGAAGAATGTGTGCCTGCTGTCCATAGACAGCGAGGGTACCGACGGCACCACCCCGGTGGCAGGCGGCCTGACCGACGGCACCACCGGGACTGCTGCCGCAGAGCGGGGCATCGACCTGCGGAAGGCGCTGCGGGAGCACGCCGCCTATGAGGCGCTGGAGCCGCTGGGGGATACGGTGCTCACCGGGAACACGGGAACCAATTTGTGCGATTTTAATGTGCTGTATATCGGTACACAGGAGTAAGGAGGAACTATTATGAAAATTCAGGATTTGCGGGCCAGAGAGATCATCGACTGCAAGGGAAAGCCCCTGCTGGAGGTGGATATCATCACCGAGGACGGCACCATGGGCCGGGCAGCGTCCCCCTCCGGTATCTCCGCCGGGGAACACGAGGCTATGGTGCTGCGGGACGGTGACCAGAGCCGTTATGACGGCAACGGCGTCCGCAAGGCCGTGGAGATGGCGGAGAAGGTGGTCCTGCCTGCCATCCAGGGCATGGACGTGCTGGACCAGCAGGCGCTGGACCGCCGTCTCATGGAGCTGGACGGCACCACCAATAAGTCCCGTCTGGGGGGCAATGTCACGTACAGCACGTCGCTGGCGGTCATGCGGGCCGGATGCCAGCTGCGCCATGTGTCCCAGTACCGCTATCTGAACCCCGGTGACATCCGCACCATCCCTCTGCCCACCTCGGATATGTTCGCCGGAGGCAGCTATGAGGACGACACCATGCCGGTGCAGGAGACCACCATTGTTCCCTATAAGGCATCCTCCATCGCTGAGGCCACGGAGATCCTCTGCAAGGTCTATAAGAAGCTGCCGGAGGTCATCCGGGAGTTTCAGGGGGGCCGCCGTCCGGAGATCGGTGCCATGTCGGAGTATATGGCCCCCAGCACCGATTTCATGGACTGCCTGGATATCCTCTATGAGACGGCCAAGCGCTGCCACTGCGAGGAGAAGATCGCCTTCCATATGGACTGCGCTTTCAGCGAGATCTACGACGCCAAGCGGGGAACCTATCACTACTGCGGCCGGGAGGTGGATCTGGACGAGATCATCGGCATCCTGAAGCAGGCCACGGAGAAGTATAACTTCCTCTACATCGAGGATCCGGTGGACGAGAACGACTGGGAGGGCTGGGTGAAGGCCGCCAAGGCGCTGGATCGTACCACCCTCTGCGGCGACGACCTCACCGTCACCAACATCAACTATCTTCGCAAGGCGCTGGACATGGGGGCCTGCGGGGCCTTCGTCTTTAAGCCCAATCAGGTGGGGACCGTTACGGAGGCCATGGAGGCCCAGCGGTATGCCGTGGATCACGGAATGTTCTCCATCCCCTCCATCCGGGCGGGCGGCGTCAGCGACGACCCTGTTGCGGACATGGGCATCGCCGGCGGAGCGGCGGCAGTGAAGCTGGGCCCGCCCAAGTTCGGCCACGCCATTCACATCATCAACTCCCTGCTGCGGGCGGAGACGGAGCTGCCGGAGGCCAAGCCCTTCGACTTCTCGCCCTTCGTGAAGTTCTAAGGTACTTGCCCCTATTGTAAGAGATACCAAGGGGAAATGCAAGTTTTTTTACAGGAAAGTCAGTGAAAACTGATACGGAGTAAAAATATTTTTACAATTTGCTCTCTACACCCCCTCAAGTAGGAGACCGCAGCGGACGCAGAACACGGCGCCGCTGCGGTCTCCCTGCGAAAAAACGGCTTGCACCGGGGCGGTGGATGCACTATAATAATAAAAAAATCCCGTACAGGGAGATTCGGGAGGGAAGCACAGTGGAGCTGGAGCTGAGGCAGGAGCAACAGCTGTCCATGCGGCAGCTGCACAGCCTGCGGCTGCTGCAAATGGGGCGGCTGGAGATGCGGGAGTATCTGGAGAGCGTGGCACAGGAGAACCCCACGGTGGAGCTGGAGCTGCCCCACGAGGAGGAGCCCCTGACCAGACAGGCCGAGCGCTGGCTGGACCGCTGGCGCTGGCTGGAGGAAAACGACCGCCAGAACAGCTACTATGAGCGGCCCAATCAGGAGGAAGAGGATTCCCCCATGAACCGTATCGGCACCGACGGAGGTCTGGCGGAGACGTTGGAGAGTTTCCTGTGCCGCCAGATCGCCGGACTGGAGGTGCCGGAGAGGCAGCGGCAGCTGCTTTACTATCTGGTGGGCTGTCTGGAGGACAGCGGGTACCTCACCGTGCCGACGGAGGAGCTGGCCGCCGGGGCTGGTGTGCCGGAGGAGGAGCTGCGCCGCAGCATCGAACGGCTGCAGACGCTGGAGCCGGCGGGAGTGGGGGCTGCGGACCTGAGCCAGTGCCTGTACCTGCAGCTGCAGCGCATCGGAGACGACGGCCCCGCCACCCAGATCGTGCTGCATCATCTGGAGGCGCTGGCCAGGAACCGCTATCACCAGATCGCACAGACCCTGCACATCTCGCAGGAGGAGGTGCGCCGGGCCCAGCAGCGCATCCGGCAGCTGGATCCCCGGCCGGGGCGACAGTTCAGCCCGCCGGAGCCGGCCCCCATGGTGTACCCGGATGTGTTTGTGGTGGAGCAGGAGGGGGAGTTCGTCTGCGACGACCATCGGCGTCCGGCCCCCATGCTGCACCTGAACCGGTATTATCAGGATCTGTACCGCCAGACGGATGATCCGGAGGTCAAAAAGTATCTGGCGGAGAAGCTGGTGCAGGCGGAGAACGTGTTGTTTGCCCTGCGGCAGCGGGAGAGCACCATGCTGCGCTGCGCCCGGTTCGTGACGGCGGGGCAGCAGGCATTTTTCCGAGACGGCCCCCGTGCCCTGCGGCCCATGTACATGACGGAGGCGGCACAGGCGCTGGACGTGCATCTGTCCACCGTCAGCCGCGCGGTGAAGGATAAGTACCTCCAGTGCCGGCAGGGGGTGTTTCCCCTGAGCTACTTTTTCTCCGCTCCGGCCCCGGACGGCAGCGATGTCAGCCGCCGGGCGGTGCTGCTGCAGCTGCGGGAGCTGATCGACGGGGAGGACAAGGCTCATCCCCTGTCGGATGAAAAGCTGCGGTGTCTGCTGGAGCAGAAGGGCTGCGTCCTGTCCCGGCGCACCGTGGCCAAGTACCGGGAGGAGCTGGGCATCCCCGGCACGGCGGGCCGCCGGGAGTAACAGCATAAGCTTATTTTTTAAAGCAGCAGCGGGGAGCCGAATGGCTCCCCGCTGCTGCTTTCACCTGTGGGAGTGGGATTGGATCACTTCCGCAGCACGGTGTACTTGTCCATGAGTTCGTGGTTGATCTCCACGCCGAGGCCCGGCTTCTGGGGCACGGCGATGTAGCCGTCCTTATCCACCACCAGAGGCTCCGTGAGCATCATGTCACGCACCTCGTAAGGCCAGTAGGGAGGATCGTAGCAGTACTCGATGAAGGGGCAGTTGCTGACGGCGCCCGCCATATGCAGGGCGGCGGCCATACCCATACCATGAGTCCAGGTGTGGGGAGTGTAGATCTTGTTCTCCGCCTCCGCCATGGCTGCTACCTTCCGGTTCTGCACGAAGCCGCCGGAGAGCACCACGTCCATCTGATAGATGTCGAAGCAGTTGTGCTTGATGAGGTCACGGTACTCGTGGACCTGAGCGTTCAGCTCGCCGCCGGCCACATGGAGAGTGGTGCGCTTGCGCAGCTCTGCCAGACCCTCGAAGTCGTAGCCGTACAGCGGCTCCTCGATCCACTCGATGCCGATCTCCTCGAAGGCACGGCACACGTTCAGAGCCTTCTTCAGATCCCACTTGGCCACGGCCCGCTTGCCGGTGAAGAACCAGCCCTGATTGGCGTCCACGGCGATCTTCAGCTTGTCGCCTACCCGCTTTTTGATCTCGGCGATGATACGGACGTCCTCAAAGGGATCGTCGTGGTGAGCACGGAGCTTCATCATCTTGAAGCCCTCGGCAATAAACCGCTCAGCGTCCTCCACACGCTCCTCCACGGACTTCAGGGAGCCGGTGCTGGCGTAGGCCAGAACCTTGTCCTGCACGCCGCCCAGCATCTTATAGATGGGGAGGTTGGCGTATTTGCCCAGTGCATCCCACACGGCTACCTCCACGCACCAGGGGCGGTAGGCGTACAGGGAGGCGTTGACGAGGCCGGTGTTGATGGCCTCCACCTGCGTGATCTCCTTGCCGATGACCAGCGGGCGGATGTGGGTGTCCCAGATACCCGCCAGCAGCTGGGAGGAGTCGCAGGCGGCACCATAGCCGTGGATACCGTCATCGGTGATGATCTCAGCGATGGTAACGAACAGCTTGGTCTCCGGATTGCCGGGGTTCCAGGTGGAGGGGAAGGGATGGGGCAGGGGGACTTCCACCACCTGCAGCTTAGCGTCGATAATTTTCACGGTTATATCCTCCTATTCGTGTCCAAAATTTGGATGGGATCAGGCGGCGTCCTGAGGAGCCTTGGCATCCTTACCACGGCCCACGTGCTTGTTCAGCAGGAAGGACACCAGGCAGATGAGCACCAGCGTGATGGCAAGTCCCACGAAGGCACCGCCTTTCATCAGGCCGCTGACGATATAGCCAACCAGAGACGATCCGGCAACCGTCAGGGCATAGGGCAGCTGCGTGCGCACATGGTCGATGTGGTCGCAGGAGGAGCCCATGGAGGACATAACGGTGGTGTCGGAGATGGGGGAGCAGTGGTCGCCGAAGATACCGCCGGACAGCACCACGCCGATGGCCATGCCTACGGGGGCACCGATGGAGATGGCCAGAGGCACGGCGATGGGGATGAAGATGGCGAATACGCTCCAGGAGCTGCCGGTGGAGAAGGAGGTCAGGCAGGTAGCGATGAAGATGATAGCGCACATAGAGGTGGGGGTCAGGAAGCTCTCGCAGGTGCTGACGATCCAAGTGGAAGTGCCGCAGGCGGAGCAGATGCTGCCGATGCCCCAGGCCAGCATGAGGATCATCAGGACCTCCATCATGCCCGTGCAGCCCTCGATGAAGGTGCTCAGGGCCTTCTTGAAGTTCCAGACCTTGCTGATCATGCCCATGATGATGGCAGCGATGGAAGCCAGAATGAAGGCGGTATCCAGCGCACGCAGGGAGCTGCCGGCGGCCAGCGCACCAAAGAAGCCATTGGTCTTGATGTCACCGGTGTAGAACAGGCCCACGAAGATGAACACCAGCAGCACGATGACGGGAACCAGCATATTCCAGATGGAGGGCTTGGCACCTTCCGGAAGATCCTCCTGCTCGATCTCACGGCGGATCTCGGCGCCGTCACGGTACAGCTTGCCGGTGAGCAGCGCACGGTCCTCGGCCTTCTTCATGGGGCCGTAGTCCCAGCCGGTGACGGCGATGATGAGCACCATGAGGATGGAGCCGATGGTGTAGTACTGATAGGGGATACCGGCCGCGAAGTCTACCTGAGGATTGCCGTTATAGCCGGTGGAGGTGTAGAAGGTAGCGATGAGGCCGATGATGTAAGCGCCCCAGGCAGAGATGGGGAACAGAGTGGGGACGGCCGCCGTGGTGGAGTCCACGATGTAGGCCAGCTTCTCACGGGAGACCTTTACCTTATCGGTAAAGCTGCGGCAGATGGGGCCCACCAGCACGGGGTTGGTGGAATCGGAGAACCAGACGAACACGCCGCCCAGCCAAGTCAGCACCTGAGCGCCCCGGCGGGTCTTGCCGGCGCCGTGGCTGACGGCATTGGCGAAGGCTTGGGCGCCTCCGTTCTTTTCCAGCAGCAGCGACAAACCGCCGCAGAAGGTGGTCAGCGCCAGGATGCGCTGGTGGTCGGTATCCTCGAAGCCGGGGAGGATGTAATCGAAGAAGGTGCTGTAAAAGCCCTCCCACAGATTACCGCCGCACAGCATCACGGCGCCGACGAACACGGCAATGAACAGGGACAGCACGACCTGGCGTGTGATGACCGCCAGGAGGATGGCCAGCAGAGGGGGAACGATGGCCAATAGGGTAGGTGAAAACTCCATATGTCGTCCTTTCCTCACTCGAAGAGTGAAACATAAATTCTGCGGTCCGTGGACCGTCTGCCCATAATAATAGCAAGTGACGTGCCAGCCTGAGAAACGGCGATTTTTCGGGGATTTTGGGGGACGGTAAAAGCAATGAGCTGCATTTTGTCAAAAATATTTGATTTTGCATCCGGACGCCGGCATTTTCTATCAAGAAATTTTGACAAAGCCGGAGAAATATGAAGAATTTGTAAAAATTTGATGTGTGGGGGGGGAGGAGGCTTGTCCTGAGGGCAGATGTAGGGCAGTTCGTTCTTCTTTTGTCTCCGACGGTGGTAACTTTCTGCTGCTATTGGCAGAAAGTTACCCGCCGGAGGCAAAAAGAAAACGTCACCTACCGGAGAGAAAATACGACACATTTGCAAAGCGGCCTTGTAATGACAGAAGAATGAGCCGCAGCCACGACAGGAGCTTCCCCTTGATTCCGGCGGCGGGGTCTGGTATAATATTTGGGATTTTTCCCCGGCGGAGAGGCCAGAAAGCGAGTGATACCATATGCCTTTTCAGAAAATGACCATCGATGATATTCCGGTGATCGCCCCATATTTCCGCTTCGTCACCACAAATACTTGCGACTTCACCGTAGGCGGGATGTTCATGTGGCGGGACTACTTCCACATGGCGTGGCAGGTGAAGGACGGCGTGCTGTACTCCACCCTCACCGGCGAGGACGGAAATCTCTACTACAACCTGCCCCTGGGGGAGGATATCCCCGCCGGACTGCGGCAGTGCCTGGCCCGCCACCCGGAGCGGCCGGTGCGGTTCTGCACCATCCCGGAGGCGGAGCTGCCCCTGTTCCGGGCGCTGCCGGGTCGGGTGGAGATCACGGAGGAGGAGAATTTTGCCGACTATCTGTACTCCGCTGAGGAGATGATCCGGCTGTCCGGCAAGAAGTTCAGCGGCCAGCGCAACCACATCAGCCGCTTCCTCCGCACCTGCCAGAGCTGGAGCTTCGAGCCGCTGGACAACACCGACGCAGCGGAGGTGGAGACTTTTTTTCACACCCTGAACAAGAAGCTCAACTACACCCCCGGCGAGGCGGCGGAGGAAAACCATAAGGTGCAGGAGGTGCTGGAGCATCTGGATCAGTACGGTCTGGTGGGCGGCGTCCTCCGGGCCGACGGGGCCATCGTGGGCTTCACGCTGGGGGAGGTGCTGCGGGACACCCTGTACATCCACATCGAGAAGGCGGACCGGGACTACCCCGGCGCCTATCAGATGCTGTGCCGCCAGTTCTGCACCGCCTATGCTGACGGTCTTGCGTATGTGAACCGGGAGGAGGACATGGGGGATCTGGGTCTGCGGAAGGCCAAGCGGGATCTGCACCCGGTGACGCAGCTGAAGAAGTACACCGTGGAGGTGTGGTGACTGTTCCCCTCCTACGGACAAAACGGTTGCGCCGTGCCGCAGAATGAAGTATAATCAAAGGGAGTTCCATGAAAAAATGACAGGAGGCATTTCTCATGCAAAAACTGGAGAAACAATTTCACATCCACTGTGTGGAGGGCGACGTGGGCCGGTATGTGATCCTGCCCGGCGACCCCGGCCGCTGCGAAAAGATCGCCGCCCTGTTTGACAACGCACACTTCGTGGCCCGGAATCGGGAGTACACCATCTACACCGGTACCCTGCTGGGGGAGAAGGTCTCCGTCTGCTCCACCGGCATCGGCGGCCCTTCGGCCGCCATCGCCATGGAGGAGCTGCACAATATCGGCGCCGACACCTTTATCCGGGTGGGTACCTGCGGCGGCATCGATCTGGATGTCCGCTCCGGCGACGTGGTGGTGGCCACCGGCGCCATCCGCTTCGAGCACACCAGCCGGGAGTATGCACCCATCGAGTACCCCGCCGTGGCCAACTTCGAGGTGACCACAGCGCTGGTGGAGGCGTCTCGTGCGCTGGGCAAGCGGACGCAGGTGGGCGTGGTGCAGTGCAAGGATGCCTTCTACGGTCAGCACAGCCCCGCCAGGATGCCGGTGTCCTATGAGCTGCTGAACAAGTGGGAGGCGTGGAAGCGTCTGGGCGTCAAGGCCAGCGAGATGGAGTCCGCTGCCCTGTTCGTGGTGGCGGATGCGCTGGGCTGCCGCTGCGGCTCCTGCTTCCATGTGATCTGGAATCAGGAGCGGGAGGCCGCCGGTCTGGATCAGGACATGAGCGAGGACACCACCTCCGCCGTGCAGGTGGGCGTGGAGGCCCTGAAGCGCCTCATCGCCGCCGATCGGTTCCAGAAGGAGCAGTAAGGGGATTAAAACTCCCTGTGGGGCTGGCGGAGCAAGGGGGGCATCGAGATGTGGAAGCAGAATCGATCATTATTCGCCTACTTCCGGTTCATAGGCTATGTGATGATGATCGTGGGCATCTACCTGATCGTAAACGGGATCAAGGACTATACCGAACAATCCCGTCAGAACGACTGGCTCACCACGCAGGCCACGGTCACGGATGTCTCCAGCCATGTCGTCCGCTTCCACGGGAGCGGTAACAGAAGCAGGACCTATTACACCCTCGTATACGAGTATACAGTGAATGGGGAAACCTATACCGGCAAGTCGGGACAGCTGTCATCGCCCCGTTTGGTGGGGGATGTCATCACCGTGAAATACGACCCGGAGGCGCCGGAGGAGAGCACGACCACCCTCTCTCCCCATACCTGTGACCTGGTGGTTCTTCTGATTTTGGGAACGGCCATTGCGGCGGTAGGGGTTTTCCTATCGGGAGTGATCGGTCTGGTTCGTGAGCTTCTGCAAAAGGGACGCACGGGGAAACCGAATGAATCGGTTTCGAAGACAGACACAGGGTTTGATTCATCGGCCATTGCAAAGATCCCGGCGAAGCAGTGGGTCCCCCGGCTTGCGGCTTGGCTTCTTGCGTTCGTCGCCGTTGTCCTTTTCGTGAAATTTTTCCTCACGTCAAATATCGCAAGCCCGGACGAGTTTCGCAATGCCGCCGTGTCTGCCGGGTACGCCGCCGCAGACTCCACGGAGGATCTCCGCAAGAACTGGGGCGTCGGTTCCCTGCTGAGCCGCTCCGTTTCCGTGCATGAGGACTCTCTGCGGTTGGACTACTGCAGGCTGGATTCCGCAGATGCCTGCTACCGTTTCTATGCCGCTGCGACCCTCCCCATCACCGGTGAGGTGACGGAGAGCAATACCTTTACTGGTCAGGTCTATGCCGTGGACAGCCCCACGAATTTCGCAGCAAAGATCCGCAGTGGACAGATAATGCTCTATGTGTATACCACGCAGGAGGATAAGGCCGATGTGCTTGCGTTTCTGGAAGCTGCGGGCTGGTGGAGCGAATAAGAGGGCGAAAATCCCATATACGGGATGCCAAGGGAATAAAGAACAAGGCTGGCAGGTCATTGACCTGCCAGCCTGATTCTTTCGGCGTTGATGGATACTTGCTGCGCCCGATGGAACCTCGTTATACACGCAGAGAATTTTCCGCATTGGAAAGGGGCCTCTTACGTCTCCTCGAAGAGACTGGCCTGATAGGGCAGGGGGGAGCGCCCGATCTGACGGAACTGGGCGGCGTTTTCCTCCGCCAGAGTATCGCAGATGGCCATTTTCCGGATGATATTTTTCACGGTGCTGTCCAGCGTCGTCCCCTCCCGATAGTCGGCGGGGAAGATGAAGTCCACCCGGCCCTTGCTCAGCAGATCCTCCACCCCCTGACGGTTCTCCTCCTGATACACGGCGATGGCCTGCCCGCCGTAGGCCCGCATCATCTTCATGCACGGCACGTCCGACAGGCCGTCCCCCACATAGATCATGTTGGTGAAGGGGATGCGCTTGCTGTCGTCGGGCATGGAGTCGTTGAGGGTCTTGTCGTCGGACACATCCAGCACGCCCTTGTTGATGCGGTAGACGAACTGGGTCTTGTTGGTGAAGTTTACGTCCAGCTTGGGCCAGCAGGCCAGCCCCTCCTCGTCGTAGAAGAACTCGCAGGCGTAGATCTCCCGGAACTCGTGGGCGATGCCGCTGCCCTCGATGATCTCCCGCAGGCCGGAGGAGATGACGTAGTGCTCGATCTCCACCCCCAGCTGCTGGCCGAAGGCGTTGATGCGGCGGAACCACTCCCGCACGCCGGGAAAGAGCACCATGTCCCGTCCGCAGCGCACCAGAAAGTCCCGGTCCAGCCGCCGGTCCTGCTCCCGGCACTCATGGATCATGGTGTACATATAGGCCAGCAGGCCATCCATGTGGTTATCCCGGCCAAAGCTGTTGGCCTTCTGCCAGAACTGGGCCGGGGTATATCCCAGCGCCGGGATGAAGGTGTAATTCTCCATGTCCGTGGTACACAGGGTCTTGTCAAAATCGTACAACAGGGCGATGATGGGGCGGGTCATAGTGTCACTCCTTTGATGGGTTGGATAGCAGATAGCAAGCAGGGGCGGCTCACAGGAGCCGCCCCACGGTATTTAGTGTTCGCTGTTATAGTTGCGCCCGAACTTCAGATCGTCCAGATTGAAGTCCGCCGAGAAGGGGGACTCCGTCTTGGCGGGCTCCTCCGCCGGAGCCTCCTGCGGGGCGGGTCCTTCTGCCGGAGCCTCGGCTTCCTCTGCGGGAGCCTCCTCCACCGGTGCAGCGGGCTCCTCCGCAGCGTCTGCCACGGGGACACGGCCCTCCTCCGGGGCGGGCAGGGTCACAGGCTGGCCCTCCTCCACCTCTGCCTCCGGCAGAGAGTGCAGGAAGCTCACCTGCTGGGCGCAGAGGTCTGCGCTGCGGCGCAGGAAATCGGACAGGCTGGCCTGAGCCATGGTCAGCTTGTGCTGGGCCTGCGCCACCTGCTGCTCCAGCTGGGCCACCTGCCGGTTGGCCTCCTCCTGGGCGTCCGAGAGCATCTTGTCCCGCTGGGCCTGTGCGTCGGAGACCATCTGGGCTGCCATCCGCTGGGCCGACAGCAGGGTGGAGCGCATGGCGTCCTCGGTGGCCCGATACTCCTCCACCTTCTCCGCCAGCACCTTCAGCTTGGCCTTCAGGGCGGCGTTGTCCTTATACAGGGCGGTATAATCCTCCGTCAGCGCATCCAGAAACTCGTCCACGGCGGCCATGCCGTAGCCGTTGTTGAAGCCGGATGCCTTGGGGAACGTCTTTTCGGAAACTTCCTGCGGTGTAAACATGATCTATCCCTCCGATTTACATCTCTATCCGGCCCTTACAGGTACAGGCCGTTGTTCTCCAGCTCGTCGATCAGGTCGCCCATGAGATCCACGGAATAGGGCGTGATGATATAGGTATTGGTGGAGACCTTCTTGATCTTCCCGTCACCGGCGTAGGCCACGCCGGAGAGGAAATCCACCAGCCGCCGGGCCACATCCTTGTTGGTACTCTCCAGATTCAGCACCACCGTGCGCTTTTCCCGCAGATGGTCAGCGATCTCCGAGGCGTTTTCAAAGCGCTCCGGCTTTACCAGCACCACCTTCAGCTGGGTGGTGGCGTGGATGTTCACCACCTTGTTGCGCCGCTCCTCCGCAGGGACCTCCTTGCGGCGGGAGGACTCACGGGGTTCACGGGGTTCACGGGGCTCGAAGTAGGTCGGCTCGCTGTCACGGCCCACATCCTCCTCGTAATCGTCATCCTCATCGTCATAGGGATGAATGATCTTCTTAAATTCGTCCATCAGGCTCATGGAAAGACCCTCCTGTTTCTTTATTTGGTATAATCCCTGGCACCGAAAATAGCAGTCCCCACCCGGACCATATTGCTGCCGGCCCGGATGGCATCGGCAAAGTCGCCGCTCATGCCCATGGAGATGTATTCTAATTTATTATCGTATATTTTCCCGTTTATGTCAACATAAAGACGGTGCATTTTCTCGAAATATACCAGATTGCCGTGGGGGACCGTCTCCACCGGCGGGATGGTCATCAGTCCCCGGACCCGGACATGGGGCAGCTCACGGGCCAGAACGGCCGCCGCCTCCGTCTCCTCCGGGGCAAAGCCGCTCTTGGCCTCCTCGCCGCCGATGTTTACCTCCAGCAGGATATCCTGCACCAGCTGCTGCCGGGCAGCCTCCTTCTCCACCTCCCGCAGCAGGGCCTCGGAGCCGATGGATTGGATGAGAGCGGCCTTGCCCACCACCTGCCGCACCTTGTTGCGCTGCAGATGGCCGATGAAGTGCAGGGGCGCTCCGTCATAGGCGTTCTGAGCCAGCTTGGCGGTCATCTCCTGCACCCGGTTCTCCCCCAGAGCGTCCACTCCGGCGGCGATGGCCTCCTGACAGGCGGCGGCGTCGTTCATCTTGCTGGCGCCCACCAGAAAAATGTCCCGCTCGCTGCGGCCGCTTTCTCGGGCGGCCTCCGCCATCTCCCGCCGCACGGCGGCAATGTGTTCCGTAATGGTCATACAGATCTTTCCTTTCCCGATGGAATCTATTTATGTGGCTGCATTGATTGGCCGACGGCATCTGCTGGGCGGCTGCTACTGCACGATCTGTCCGCCGGAGAGCTCACTGGAGGTGACGATGACCTCGTCCCCCGGCCGCAGGACGGAAACGTCCTGACTCGGGCTGGCAGCCTGCACCAGACTGTATCCGTCGCCCCGGTAGACCATGGACACCGGCTTGAAGCTGGCCACCTTGCCCACCACGCAGTAGACCCCCAGCTGGTTGTCCTCGCTCATCCGGAGGGCGTTGGTGGGGATCCGCAGTCCCTCATAGGACCGCAGCACCAGCTGAGCCGCCTGATGGCGCAGCTGGGTGGTCTGGGCCAGATACTCCCGGCAGGTCAGCACCACCGCCTGCTTGCCGTCCTCGGCGGCGCTGAGATAGGTGACCTGGGCATCGATGTCCTGCTGCGCACCCTTGGAAAACCGCAGGGTCAGCCAGTCCCCCTTCTCCAGCTGCTGGGCCTGCTCCGTGGTGATCACGGCGGTGTAGGACCACGTCTCCCCGATGATGAGCTTTCCCAGAGAGCTGCCGCCGGTCTGGCCGGAGGGCAGCTCCTCCAGCTGGGAGGGGGTCACGGACTGCAAAAATTCCGGCGTCAGTAGGGACTCATAGCCGTCGCAGGCGGCGGAATAGGTGCCGGAGTGCTCCGCCGTCACCGTCCGGGCCCCGGAGAGGGAGCTCCGCAGAGCGGACAGCTCCCCCTGCACCGTGGCGATGTCCGCCTCGATCTCCTCGCCGGAGGAGTAGGTGTGGCTGCGCTTGAGGATGGCGGCCTTCAGCTGGGCCGTCTGGTCCGCCGCCTCGTCGTAGTCGCCGCCGGAGAGGGAACGGCGGATGCTCAGCAGGCTCTCGGTGATGGAGCCGTCCAGCTTCAGGGTGGCGTCGGGGTTCAGATAGGAGGACAGGGCGAATTGCAGCTGCTGCAGCTGCAGCTCCTTGGTTTCGATCTGCTGCACGGTGTCCAGCGCATCGCTGCCGCTGTATACCGTGGCCACCGTCTGGCCCTTGCCCACCCGTTCGCCCTCGCTGACCTCATGGCGCACGGTGCCGCTTTCACCGGAGAGGACCTCCTCGTCCCGGACCAGCCAGCCGCTGACGTCGATGGTGTCCTCGGCGGAGCTCTGATAGACCAGCGTGGTGGTGAAGGGGTCCGTCAGGGCAAAATAGCCCTGTGCGGCGAAGTACAGCGCAATGGCCGCCAGCAGGGCGATGCTGAGAAAGCGGAAAACACGGGTGTTGTTCATGGCTCCTCCTTGGTGGAATGTTGGGACGCCTCACTCGTCCGACGGCAAGCAGGGCTCCTCCTGCAGCGAGACGGGGTGAATGGGAACGATGGTGGAAATAGCGTGCTTATAGATGATCTGCTGCTTGCCGTCGGTGTCCAGCACCACGGTGAAGCAGTCAAAGCCCGTCACCACGCCCCGCAGTTGAAAGCCGTTCATCAGAAAGATGGTCAGGGGAATGCTCTGCTTGCGGGCCTTGGTGAGAAAAATTTCCTGAAGGTTGTTGTTCTTCTGCATATCGTCTGCTCCTTTTCTCTGTTGGCGGACGACGTGCCGTCCGCTCCTGGGCTTATCGTAAGCCAAGAGCGGTGAGATATTCTGTCGCATTTTGCAGGCCCTGGGGAAAATTCGGCTCCTCTCCCCACAGGATCCAATGAATGTCCGGGTTGCGCCGCAGCCACGTCAGCTGCCGCTTGGCGTACTGCCGGGAGCGGAGCTTGACCTCCTCGATGGCCTCGGTTACGGTGCAGCGGCCGTCTGCCGCCGCCAGAAACTGCTTGTAGCCGATGGCCTGCCACGCCGTAGCGGTGGGAGGCAGCCCCGCTGCCAGCAGGGCCTGCACCTCCTCCAGCAGTCCCTGCCGCACCATCTCATCCACCCGCAGGTCGATGCGTCGGCGCAGCTGCGCCCGATCCTGAAAGCTCAGGCCGATGTAGGCGGCCCGGTAGCGGGGCGGCTGCTGCCGGGTGCGGTGGTCGTGCTGGGTGATGGTCTCGCCGGTCTCATACCACACCTCCAGCGCCCGGAGGATGCGCTTTTCGTCGCCGGGGTGCAGCCTTGCGGCGCTGTCCGGGTCGATGGTTTGCAGCTCTGCCAGCAGGGAGCCGACGCCCTCCTGCTCCAGCCGCCGCTGCAAACGCTGCCGGGTCACACCGCCGGCGCTTCCGGCGGCAAAGTCCGTGCCGCGGATCAGGGCATCCAGATACAGCCCCGTGCCGCCCACCAGAATAGGGCGGCGGCCCCGGCGGAGGATATCCTGCACACAGACATCGGCCTCCGATACGAACCGGGCCACGGACCAGCTCTCGGCGGGATCGGCCACGCCCACCATGTGGTGGGGGATGCCCTCCATCTCCTCCGGAGTGGGGGCGGCGGTGCCGATGGCCATGCCCCGGTAGATCTGCATGGAGTCCACGGACACCACCTCACCGCCGAAGCGGTGGGCCAGCGCCACGCCCATTTTCGTTTTTCCCGTGGCGGTGGGACCCACCACGCAGATGATCTGTGGGATCATAGGGGGACTCCTTTCCCGATCGTTCGTTCTTTTTTTGTCGCCGGCGGGGCGCTTTCCCAGCTGCTGAGAGAAGTATGCCGCCGGAGGCAACAGAGAAATTTACGCCCGCTTGAACATCTTCTCCATTTCATATTTGGAAAGCTTCACAGCCACCGGGCGGCCATGGGGGCAGTAGCGGATCTCCCCGCTCTGCACCTTATCCGCCAGCGCCTGAAGTTCCGAGGGATCGGACCACATCCCCGCCTTGATGGCGGATTTGCAGGCCATGGTCTGGAGCAGACTGTCCCGTGCGGCGGCGGGATCGGCCCGGTTCAGCCGCAGTTCCTCCGCCAGCTCCTCCAGAGCGGCGGGGACATCCCCCACCTCCAGATCCGACGGCCCCTGCCGCACCAGCACCGTGCCGTCTCCGAAGTCCTCGCACACAAAGCCGAACTCCTCCAGCAGGGGCAGCTGCTCCAGCAGGGAGGCGGCATCCTCCGCCGACAGCTCCACCGCCAGCGGCGACAGAAGCTGCTGGGACATCACCGGCTGGGTGTTGTTTTTCAGGGCATCGAACCGCACCCGCTCATGGGCGGCGTGCTTGTCGATGAGCCATACATTCTCCTGCTCATCCTCGCAGATGATATACGTCCGCAGCACCTCGCCGGCCACTCGCCACGGGGCCTGACGCACCGGCTCCACCGTCTGCTGCGCTGCACTCTGCGGGGCAGCTTTCTCCTCTGTGGGGGACGGAACACTCGTCTCCTGCACCGGCTCCGCCGGGACGGGAACGGTCTCCTCCGGCACGGATGCCGCCGGGGCTGACGGTTCCTCCTGCACGGCGGGGGGCGTGATGCGATAGCTGATGCCGGAGGAGGCGACGGTGAAGCTCTCCCCCTTTCGGGGGGCCACGTCGTGAACCTCCAGCGGCTGGGAGGCCGGTGCGGCGGGCCGGACGGTGTAGGAACCCAGAGGCTTCTTCTCCTCCGGCTGCGGCGCCCGCTCCCGGTACTGCTGCACCGTCATGGTCTGGTAAAAGGACTCCTGTTGGGGCTTTTGGGGCTGCGGAGCGGGGGTATTCAGGGCGTCCAGCACCGTGTAGTACACGGCGTTGAAGGCATCCTTGTCGTTGACAAATTTCACCACCGTCTTGGCGGGGTGGACATTGACGTCCAGCCGGTCGGCGGGCATGGTGAGCCGCAGCACGCAGCCGGGGAACTTTCCCTTCAGCAGTTGGTTGCGGTAGGCCTCCTCCAGCGCCGCCGTCAGCAGTTGGCTCTTAATGAACCGGCCGTTGACGAAGAACAGCTGGCGGCCACGGGTGCCGTGGCCGTTGAGGGGCTTGGTGACGAAGCCCTCCACGGAGATGTCGCCGCTGCGGCCGCTGATGGGCAGCAGCCCCATGGTGAAGTCCCGCCCCATGGCGGCGTACACAGCCGACTGCAGATCTCCGTCGCCGGGGGTGTGCAGCAGCTCCACGCCATCCCGGATGAGCTTGAAGGAGATCTCCGGGTGGCTCAGGGCCAGATGCTGCACGATACCGCTGACGGCGGCCCCCTCGGCAGAATCCTTCTTCATGAATTTCATTCGGGCGGGGGTGTTGTAAAACAGGTCCCGGACGCAGATGGTGGTACCCTCCGGGCAGCCCACCTCCTCCACCTGACCGGGGACGCCCCCCTCCAGATGCAGGGAGGCCCCTGTCTCCGCCCCCGTCCGCCGGGAGAAGATATCCACCCGTGACACGGCGGAGATGGCGGCCAGCGCCTCACCCCGGAAGCCCAGCGTACCGATGGCGGTCAGATCTGCCGCCGTCCGCAGCTTGCTGGTGGCATGGCGCAAAAAGGCCGTGGGCAGCTGTTCGGCGTCAATGCCGCAGCCGTTGTCAGCGATCCGCAGATAGGTCAGTCCGCCGTGCTGGATCTCCACCACAATGGCGGAGGACCCGGCGTCGATGGCGTTCTCCAGCAGCTCCTTGGCCACGCTGGCGGGCCGCTCCACCACCTCGCCGGCGGCAATGAGGTCCGCCACGTGGCTGGGCAGGCATTGAATATCAGGCATAGAGCACTCCTTTCATAGAGGTTCGTGGACGGGATAAACTCCCGTCAGCTCAGCTTCTTTTTCAGCTCGTACAGCAGGTTCAGGGCCTCCAGCGGGCTGAGGGTGTCCACCTGTGTCCGGCGCAGCTGGTCCATGACCTCCCCCTCCGACAGGGCCGTCAGGGATACCTGATCCTCCTGCGCCTGCACCGCCGGGGCGGGCCGCCCGGCTTCTTCCTCCAGTTGGCGGAGGATCTTCTTGGCCCGATTGACTACCGTGGACGGCAGACCCGCCAGACGGGCCACCTCGATGCCGTAGCTGCGGTCTGCGCCGCCGGGGATGATCTTCCGCAGGAAGATGATATCCTCCCCACGGGTCTTGACGGCGATGTTATAGTTCTTCACGCCGGGGAGGGTCCCCTCCATGGCGGTCAGCTCGTGATAGTGGGTGGCGAACAGGGTCTTGGCCCCCAGCTTCTTGGGATCGGCACAGTATTCCAGCACCGCCCGTGCGATGCTCATGCCGTCGAAGGTGGAGGTGCCCCGACCGATCTCATCCAGGATCAAAAGACTCCGGGAGGTGGCGCAGCGGAGAATATCGCTGACCTCCGTCATCTCCACCATAAAGGTGGACTGCCCCGCCGACAGGTCGTCGGAGGCGCCGATGCGGGTGAAAATGCGGTCCACGATGCCGATGCGGGCGGCCTTGGCCGGCACGAAGGAGCCGATCTGGGCCATGAGCACCATCAGGGCCACCTGCCGCATATAGGTGGACTTACCCGCCATGTTGGGGCCGGTGATGATGGCGGCCCGGTTCTCTTTCTCCCCCATGTAGGTGTCGTTGGGGACGAACATGGCGTCGGGGCGCATACACTCCACGACCGGGTGGCGGCCGTCGTGAATTTCAATGACCCCGGACTCGTCCACCACTGGGCAGCAGTAGTTGTTCTTCACCGCCACCGCCGCCAGCGAGCACAGGCAGTCCAGCTCCGCCACTGCGGCGGCGGCCCCCTGTACCCGGGTCACGGCGTCGCACAGGGTCTGGCGCAGCCGGGTGAACAGCTCATATTCCAGCGCCGCATCCCGGTCGGAGGCAGAGAGAATATCGTGTTCCAGATCCTTCAGCTCCTGTGTGATGTAGCGCTCGCCGTTGACCAGCGTCTGCTTGCGGATGTATGTCTCCGGCACCAACTCCTTGAAGGAGTTGGAGACCTCGATGTAGTAGCCGAATACCTTGTTGTAGCCGATCTTCAGGGTGCGGATGCCGGTCTTTTCCTTCTCGGCAGCCTCCATAGAGGCGATGATGCCCTTGCCGCCGTGGAGGATGCCCCGCAGCCGGTCCACTTCCGGGTCAAAGCCGTCCCGGATGAACTCGCCCTCCCGCACGGAGAAGGGGGGATCGTCCTGCAAAGTCTTGCCGATGACCTCTGCCAGATCCTCCAGCGGGTCCAGCCGTGCGCCCAGCTCCCGCAGGTGTCCGCCCTCGAAGGCGGCCAGCTGCTGGCGAATGGCGGGCAGATGATCCATGGCGTTTTTCAAGGACACCATGTCCCGGCCTCCGGCGCTGCCGTAGACGATGCGGCCCATGAGCCGCTCCATGTCCCCGATGCCGGTGAGGGCCAGGATCAGCTCCTCCCGCTGCACGGTGTGCTTCACCAGTGCCGCCACGGCGTCGTTGCGCCGTGCGATGGCGGAAACGGACAGCAGGGGCCGCTCCAGCCAGCTTCGCAGCAGCCGTGCGCCCATGGCGGTCCTGGTCTTGTCCAGCACCCACAGAAGGCTGCCCTTTTTCTCCTTGCCCCGCAGAGTTTCCGTCAGCTCCAGATTCCGCCGGGCCGTCAGATCCAGCTCCATGAACTGCCCCTGCCGGTAGTAGTCCAGCCGGTCCACGTGCTCCAGATCCGTTTTCTGGGTGTCATGGAGGTAATCCAGCAGCGCCCCCAGCGCCAGCATGGCCGCCGGGTTGTCACGGGGCAGCCGCTGGGCGGCATCGTCCCCGAACTGCTGGCGGATGCGCTTTTCGGCGGCGGGCAGCTGGAATCGCCCGGCGGGCAGACGCTCCACGTGGCACCGGAGCTTGTCCTCCAGCAGCGCCCGCAGGGCCGTATCCTCGGCGGCGCCGGGATTCAGCACCGCCTCCGCCGGGGCGAAGCGCCCCAGCTCATTTTGCAGGTGGGCCTCCCGATCCGGCCCGGAGAAGGCCGTCACATGGGTCTGCCCCGTGGAGATATCGCACACGCTGAACCCGGCGTAGTCTCCGTCCAGATAGATGCCGGCGCAGAAGTTGCTGCGCCCCTCCTCCAGACAGGCGGAGTCGATGACGGTACCCGGCGTCACGATGCGGACGATGTCCCGCTCCACCAGCCCCTTGGCGGCGGCAGGATCCTCCGTCTGCTCGCAGATGGCCACCTTGTAGCCCTTGGCAATGAGCCGGGCGATATAGGCGTCGGAGGCGTGGTACGGGATGCCGCACATGGGGATCTTCTCCTCGAAGGACTTGTTCTTGTCCTTATCTCGTGTGGTAAGGGTCAGATCCAGCTCACGGGACGCCTTCCGGGCGTCATCCCCGAACATCTCGTAAAAATCCCCCAGCCGAAAGAACAGGATGGAGTCCTTGTTTTGCTCCTTGATTTCCATATATTGGCGCATCATGGGCGTCATTTCTGCCATACCCTCATACCTCTTTCTGCCAGAAATAAGTGAAAGCGATCGAATTTGGTGGAAAAACCTGTTGAAAAGTGCAAAACTCCGGGCTGACAGGTGGAAAACTCTTCCACCCGCCCATTTACCGAGGGAGGGTCATACCATTTCCCCGAACAGCGCCCAGGTGTTGCTGTCGGTAATGCGTACCTGCCGGTACTGGCCCAGAGCGGCCTCGTCGCCCACCAGATGTACCAGCCGCCCTCCCGCCGTCCGGGCGGATAGGGGCCAGCGTGCGTCGTCGGTGCGACCGTCCACCAGCACACGCAGGGTCTGGCCCACATATCGGGCGTGGAGCCGGGCAGAGATATCGTTCTGCACGGCGCAGAGGGTGTCGAACCACTTCTGCTTCTCGCTGCGGGGGACGGGATCGTCCATTTTGGCCGCCGGCGTACCGGGCCGGGGAGAGAAGATGAAGGTGAACAGGGCGTCGAATTCCACCTGCCGCACCAGCTCCACCGTCTCCATGGCCTCCGCCTCCGTCTCGCCGGGGAAGCCGATGATGACATCCGAGGTCAGCACCAGATCGGGCATGACCTTCCGGGCATAGGTGATCAGCTCCAGATACTTGGCCCGGTCATAGGGCCGGTTCATGGCCCGCAGCACCCGGTCGCAGCCGGACTGCACCGGCAGGTGCAGCTGGTGGGCCACGTGCCGGCTCCGGGCCATGGTGTCAAACAGCTTGGGGGTAGCGTCCTTGGGCTGGGAGGACATGAACCGGATCAGATAGTCCCCCTCGATTTTGTCCAGCTCCCGCAGGAGGTCGGCAAAGTCCCACGGCGTCTCCAGATCCTTGCCGTAGGAGTTGACGTTCTGCCCCAGCAGAGTGATCTCCTTATACCCCTCGGCGGCCAGCTGCCGCACGTCGTCGATGATGCACTGAGGCTCCCGGCTGCGCTCCCGGCCCCGGACGTAGGGGACGATGCAGTATGAGCAGAAGTTGTTGCACCCGTACATGATAGACACCCACGCCCGGACGTTGCCCTCCCGCACCACGGGCATCCCCTCAGCGATGGTGCCGTGTTCATCCTCCACGGAGAACACACGCCCCCGCCGGGTATAGACCCGGTACAGAAGCTCCGGGAATTTCCACAGCGCCTGCGGCCCGAACACCAGATCCACGTGGCGATAGCTCTGGCGCACCTTCTCCGCCACCTCCGGCCGCTGGGCCATGCATCCGCACAGGCAGATGACCTGCTCCGGGTTCTGCTTTTTCGTGTGGGTCAACGCCCCCAGATTGCCGTAGACCCGCTTTTCGGCGTGATCCCGGATGGCGCAGGTGTTCAGCACCACGATATCCGCCTGAGCGGCGTCGTCGGTGAACTGGCAGCCCATGTCCCGCAGCATACCCAGAATGTGCTGGCTGTCGGCCACATTCTGCTGGCAGCCGAAGGTGTCCACCAGCGCATAGACGGGCTTGCCCCGCTGCTGATGGAGGGCCGCCAGCTGGCGGGTATACTCCCGCTGCCGCTCCAGCTGCGCTTCGTCCAGAAGAACTGTTTTTCTATCCAATGGGTACCTCCCCGCCCCGGTGGGATGCCGGGGCACTATCTTCCATATTTATCATGTTAGTATATCATATTTCTCCCCCCGGCACAAGAAATCCCGACGAAAAAATCCAAAAAACTGCCGCTCCTTGCAGAGGGCGGATATCCTGTTTTACTGCGAGGCCGGGGAGCAGAAAAAATAGACGGAGCCGGGGAATAGCAAAAATAACGGAAGCAGCCGGACGGGTTCCCGTCCGGCTGCTTCCGCCTATGAGAGAATGAGAGGGAAGAGTAAGACCTTTTTATGCGCTGCGGCCCGGCACGTTGGATACGAACACCCACCGGCCATCCAGCTGCCGCAGGGTCACGGTGCCGCCGTCATACTGCAATACCGTCAGCCCGTCCGCCGTGTGCCATCCGGAGAGGATGCGGCAGTAGGCAGCCTCCGCCTCGCTGCCCACCCGGTAGTAGGCATTGTATTCCGAGAGGTAGCGCAGGCTGTCCAGTCCCACGCCCTGTGTGTCGGACAGGGCCAGCCCCGTGTAGCGCAGCATCAGCTCCTGCGCCTGCTCCAGCGGGATGCGGACCACGCTGTCCGTTCCCCCGGCGGCGATCATGTTCCGCTCCTGAGAGGTGACGTTCCAGCCGCCCTCCGGCCCGCAGGCCAGCACCGCCGCCAGATCCATGTCCTCCGGCCGGTCATAGGCGCAGGTCAGAAACCGGTTGGGGCCCCAGCCGGGGACCACGTTGAAAAAGCACCGCCCGAACCAGTCCAGCTCCGCCGCCGTCAGCGGTGTGGTGCCGTCGGGCGTGGAGACGGGAACCGCCTCCGAAGGGGTGGGCTGCGCCGGAGTGATGACCGTGACAGGCTCCGGCGTTTTGGGAGCAGGTGCGGGAGAGGTTCTCCGTCCGCAGGCACACAGGCCCGCCAGCATCATCAGCCCCAGCAGGATCGCACAAAGCCTTTTCATGGCAGCTCCTTTCTTCCGGATGCACATTGGTTTGCTTTACGACTCTATCATACCGAATTTTCTGGACAGATTCATCACGAAATGATGAAAAACATTTACAAACCGGTGACAGTGCGGTTAAAAATCAGTGGCATCTCCTGCATAGTGTTTACAAGTCGGCGGTTGCAAACCCGACGCCGATAGGGTACAATAAACCCATAGCCAAAATCCATGTGCAGAAGGAGTACATTATGTGGTATGCGATCCTTGGCGCCGTGCTGCTGGCCGGCGACCAGATACTGAAATATTGGGTGGTGACCCACTTGGCCGTGGGGGAGTCGGCGCCGTTCCTGCCGGGCTTCATGCAGCTGACCCGGCTGCATAACTACGGGGCGGCATGGTCCAGCCTTTCCGGCCGGACGGTGCTGCTGGTGGTGTTCACGGCGGTGCTGCTGGCGGCGGTGGCGCTGCTGCTCATCAAAAAGGTGGTGCGCCACTGGACGGGCATCACCGCCTGCACCCTGATCCTGTCAGGGGGCATCGGCAACATCATCGACCGCATCGTCCACGGCTACGTGGTGGATATGTTCGATCTGCAGCTGTTCAGCTACCCGGTGTTCAATCTGGCGGACTGCTGCGTGGTGGTGGGAGCCATTCTGGGCGGGGTGTACTACCTGTTCCTCTACGAAAAATACGACAAGAAAAAGAAGGAGTCTGACCATGCACATGATCCGTCTGACCCCTCTTGAGGAGGATACCGGCACCCGGCTGGACAGCTTCCTGTCCCGGCGGGTGGAGGGCCTGACCCGCTCTGCCGCCGCAAGGCTGCTGGCGGAGGGCTGCGTCACCTGCGATGGCGCCGTCCCCGGCAAAAGCTACCGCATCGCCGGTGGGGAGGAGCTGTGCGTGACGCTGCCGGAGGCAGAGGAGCCGGAGGCCGTCCCGCAGGATATCCCGCTGGACGTGGTCTACGAGGATGAGGACGTCATCGTGGTGAATAAGCCCGTGGGCATGGTGGTGCATCCGGCGCCGGGCCATCCGGACGGCACGCTGGTCAACGCCCTGCTGCACCACTGCGGGGACTCCCTCTCCGGCATCGGCGGCGAGAAGCGCCCTGGCATCGTACACCGCATCGACCGGGACACCAGCGGCCTGATCATCGCCGCCAAAAACGATGCTGCCCATCTGGCACTGGCGGCTCAGCTGGCGGATCATACGCTGGCCCGCACCTATGAGTGTCTGGCGGTGGGGAGCTTCCGGCAGGACAGCGGCACCGTGGATGCCCCCATCGGCCGCAGCCGCAGCGACCGCAAGAAGATGGCGGTGGTGGCCGGCGGACGTCCCGCCATCACCCATTGGGAGGTGCTGGCCCGGTATCCCGGCGTCACCCACCTGCGCTGCCGGCTGGAGACGGGCCGCACCCACCAGATCCGGGTCCATCTGGCCTATATCGGACACCCTATTCTGGGGGACACCGTGTACGGCAATAGGAAGCCTGTGCCGGGCCTGACGGGCCAATGCCTCCACGCCACGGGCCTGCGCTTTCTTCATCCCCGTACCGGCCGGCCCGTGGAGCTCACCTGCCCCCGGCCGGAGGAGTTTGAGCGGATGTTGGTAAAGCTGCAAAAGCGCATCTGAGCGTAAGCACACCGGGCGAGGGCGTGGTAAAACCACGCCCTCACCCTTTTTATGAACGAAAATACCCAGCAAGGCCCCGCCGGTTTCGGCGGGGCCTTGCTGGATAATAAAGGAAGGAAGTCTCCCGGCAGTGCCGGAAGAAGTAGAGGGTGAGGAAAGGGGCTTTACGCCAGAATGGCCCGGTCGCCGGAGAACTCGTCGCCGCTGGCACGGGCGAACATCTCCAGCAGCTCCGGCACGGTGAGATCCTTCTTCTCCTGACCGGAGATATCCAGAATGATGCGCCCGGCGTGGAGCATGATAAGGCGGTTTCCGTAGCGGATGGCGTCCCGCATATTGTGGGTGATCATCAGGGTGGAGAGCTTCTCCTCCGTCACCATCCGCTCCGTCAGCTCCATGACCTTGGCGGCGGTCTTGGGGTCCAACGCCGCCGTATGCTCGTCCAGCAGCAGCAGCTTCGGCTTGCGGAGGGTGGCCATCAGCAGCGTCAGCGCCTGCCGCTGGCCGCCGGAGAGGGTGCCTACCTTGGCCGAAAGACGGGTGTCCAGCCCCAGCCCCAGCTCCTGGAGCCGCTGCCGGTACTCCTCCCGCTCCGACTTGCGGATGCCGGGCCGCAGAGTGCGCCGCAGGCCCCGGCGGGCCGCCAGTGCCAGATTTTCCTCGATCTGCATCCCGGCGGCGGTGCCGGTCATGGGATCCTGATACACCCGGCCCAGATACTTGGCCCGCTGGTGCTCCGACAGGGAGGAGAGGTCGATCCCGTCCAGAAGGATCTCCCCCGCATCCGGCAGCCATGTGCCGCAGATGGCGTTCTGCATGGTGCTCTTCCCGGCGCCGTTGCCGCCGATGACGGTGACGAAGTCCCCGTCGTTGAGGGTGAAGGACAGATCGTTGAGGGCGATCTTCTCATCCACGGTACCGGGATTGAAGATCTTGGTCACATGGCGCATTTCAAGCATGACGGATCCCTCCTTTGACATGGTGCTTCCGGGCCAACTGCTTCTTCACATACGGCACGCCCAAAAAGGCGGCCACCACCAGCGCCGAGAACATTTTCAGCAGATCGGTGTCGAAGCCCACGAAGATGATGACCTGATACACCAGATAGTAGATAACGGCGCCCACCAGTACGCCGGTGAGCCGGACGGCGAAGTTGGGGGAGATGTGCTTGACCACCGCCTCCCCGATGACCACTGCCGCCAGACCAATGACCACGGCGCCCCGGCCCATATTGATATCGGCGTAGCCCTGATACTGGCACAGCAGCGCCCCGGACAGGGCCACCAGCCCGTTGGAGAGGGATAGCCCGATGACCTTGCTGAGATCGGTGTTGATGCCCTGCGCCCGGCTCATGACGGGGTTGCAGCCGGTGGCCCGGATGCCGCAGCCCAGTTCCGTGCCGAAGAACAGGTACAGCACCGCCACCACCAGCACGGCGGCAATGGCCAGCACCACCAGCGCACCGGGGACGTCCATCTGGCTGAGAAGGACGTGGTTGTCCCGGACGGACAGGCCCTGATTGGCCTTGCCCAGGATCTTCAGGTTCACGGACCACAGGGTCATCTGGGTCAGGATGCCTGCCAGAATGGGGGGGATGCCCAGCCAGATATGCAGCAGGCCCGTCACGACCCCGGCCAGCAGGCCCGCCGCCACGGCGCACAGCACCGCCAGCCACAGGCTCCGGCCGCTCAGCAGCATCATGGTGCAGACCGCCGCACCGGTACAGATGGAGCCGTCCACCGTCAGATCGGCGATGTCCAGCAGCTTATAGGTGATGTAAACGCCCACCGCCATTATGCCCCAGATGAGGCCCTGGGCCACGGCGCCCGGCAGGGAACTCAGCAGATCGATCATATTTATATTTCCTTCCTTTTCCGATTCCTGTTTTCTCAGGGAGTGCTTCAGCCCTCCAGAGCGGTGTAGCCCTCCGGTACGGTGATGCCCAGCTCCTGGCACATATCGGCGTTGTAGAGCTTGGAGGCATTGGCGTATTCAATGGGCATCTGGGAGATATCCGCCTCGCCCTTGAGGATCTGAGCGGCCATTTCGCCGGTCTTGTAGCCCAGATCGTAGTAGCTGATGGAGAGGGTGGCAATGCCGCAGCCGACGCAGATCCCCTGCTCGCCGGCCACAACGGGGGTCTTGGCGGAGCGGACGATGCTGCCGATGGTCTCGGTGCAGGAGGCGGCGGTGTTGTCGGTGGGGATGTAGATGACGTCGCTGTCGGCGGCGGCCTTGGTGGTGACGGCGGCCACGTCATTGCTGTCGCTGAAGGAGTAGCGGGTGCAGGTGATGCCCTTATTGGAGAGGTAGTCCTCCACCACCTTCACCTGATATTCGGAGTTGGGCTCGGCGGAGCAGTATAGCAGCCCCACAGTCTTGGCCTGCGGCACCAGCTCCAGGATCATGTCCGCCTGCTCCGTCAGGGGCGCCAGATCGGAGGTGCCGCTGATGTTGCCGCCCACGGTGCCGCTGAAGTCGGAGAGTCCCAGCGCCACGCCGTACTCCGTAACGGAGGTGCCGAGAATGGGAATGGCGGTGGTGGCGTTATAGGCTGCCTGCAGGGCCGGGGTGGCGTTGGCCATGATGAGGTCTACTTTCTTGTTGACGAAGGAGTTGACGATGGGGGTGCAGGTGGTGCTGTCGCCGGAGGCCACCTGCACGTCGATGTTGACGTGCTCACTTCCGAGAATGGTATTCAGGGCATCCACGAAGCCCTGCGTAGCGGCGTCCAGCGCATCGTGCTGGGTCAGCTGGCACACGCCCACCTGATAGACCTTGTCGGGATCGCTGCTGCCTCCGCCGGCGTTGTCGTCGGCTTTTTTACCGCAGCCGGTGAGGCATACCGCTGTCACCATCAGTCCCGCCAGCAGGGCGGCGCAAAGAGAACGTTTCTTTTTCATGACAAATTCCTCCTGAATCTGGATGTGGGAGATTCCTCCGGCCCGGACGGAAAATAAAATCGCCGCCCGGATATGTGATCCGAACGGCGTCTCTCGATACGGTTTGTTTTCAAAAGAAGAAAATCGGTATCAAGCACTTTTTCGCTGCTGGGCATCACAAATCGCTTTTACTTTTGCAAAATAAAAGTAAAAGTAGGAATATCCAAAATACAGATTTGCAGATGCGGCGAACTTCATACCCGATTTTGCTCCTTTCAAAAATCTTGTCTGTACTTTAGCACAGCGGACTACCATATGTCAATGCTTTTATTCACAAAATGCGGAATAAATTTTCATGAAGATATCGTCAAGAGGGCTAAAAATGCCGAAAAGTTTCCTTAAAGTATGCGCTACCACAACCCGGCAGCCTTGTTCCCGGCGGAAAAGTTTGGTAGAATAGGCCCGAAGAGAAACCGGAGCCACGGCCCCGGAGAGGAGGATATATCATGAGAAAGACAAAAATCGTCTGCACACTGGGTCCCGCCACCGACGGCGAGGGCGTGCTGCGGGAGATGATGCTGGCGGGCATGAACGTGGCCCGCTTCAACTTCTCCCACGGCACCCACCCGGAGCACAAGGCCCGGCTGGAGCAGGTGAAGGCTCTGCGGCAGGAGCTGGATCTGCCGGTGGCGGCCATGCTGGATACCAAAGGCCCGGAGGTGCGGCTGAAGAACTTTGCCGGCGGCTCCGTGACCTTGCAGGAGGGGCAGGAGTTTACCCTGACGGTGGAGGACGTGGAGGGTGACGCCACCCGCTGCGCCGTCACCTACGCCGAGCTGCCGCAGGACGTCAAGGCGGGGGACACCATCCTGTTAGATGACGGTCTGGTCCGGCTGACGGTGCTCTCCACCACCGCCTCCGCCATCCGCTGCCGGGTGGAAAACGGCGGCGTCATGAAGGATCACAAGGGGGTCAACGTCCCCGGCGTGTCCCTGTCCATGCCCTATATGAGCCAGCAGGATCGTGAGGATATCCTTTTCGGCATGGAGGAGGGCTTTGACTTCATCGCCGCCAGCTTTGTCCGCTCCGCCGCCGACGTGCGGGAGCTTCGCAAGCTGCTGGAGAGCCGCAAGTCCCGCATCCGCATCATCGCCAAGATCGAGAATCAGGAGGGCATCAACAACCTGACGGAGATCCTGGCGGCGGCGGACGGCATCATGGTGGCCCGCGGTGACATGGGCGTGGAGATCGACTTCACGGAGATCCCCGCCATCCAGAAGAATATGATCGCCCAGTGCGTGGCCGCCGGGAAGCCGGTAATTACTGCCACCCAGATGCTGGACTCCATGATCGAGAACCCCCGGCCCACCCGTGCCGAGATCACCGACGTGGCCAACGCCATCTACGACGGCACCAGCGCCATCATGCTCTCCGGCGAGACGGCGGCGGGCCGGTACCCGGTGGAGGCGGTGCAGACCATGGACGCCATCGCCCGGAAAACCGAATCCCACACAGACGATGCCAGACTGCTGGGACTGCGGTGCCGCAACCGCATGAACATCACCGCCGCCACGGCCCACGCCGCCTGCACCACTGCCAAGGATATCGGTGCCGACGCCATCCTGACGGTGAGTCAGGCGGGTATCACCGCCCAGATGGTCAGCTCCTTCCGTCCGGAGACCACGGTGGTAGCCCTGCTGCTGGAGGAGCAGGTGCAGCGCCAGATGGCCCTTTACTGGGGCGTGGAGCCCATCACCATGCCCCGTGCCGAGAACACCGACGAACTGGTGGAGCTGGCAGTGCAGTCGGCAGAGAAGGCGGGCCTCATCCGCCACGGCGATCTGGTGGTCATCACCGCCGGCGTGCCGGTGGGCATCTCCGGCACCACCAACATGATCCGTATCCAGCAGGTGGGCGGGTCGCTGCTGAATGCAGTGGGCGTAGGCGGCCGGACGGCCTCCGGCCCGCTGTGCGTGTGCCGCAGCGTGGAGGAGGTGGCGGAGAAGTTCCACGCCGGCGACGTGCTGGTGGTGCCATATACCACCAATGAACTGCTGCCGTATCTGCGGGATGCCGCCGCCATCATCTGCGAGGAGGGCAGCGCCGAGTGCCACGCCGCCACGGTAGGCCTGCTGCTGAGCAAGCCCGTGCTGGTGGGGGCGGGCGATGCCACCCGCCGTCTGGAGGACGGCGTCCGGGTGTCGGTGGATTGCGCCCGTGGCGTGGTGCAGACCATGCCCCAGTAAGAGAGAAAAATCAAGAGGGGAGCAAGCCTTCGCTTGCTCCCCTCTTTGCATCTCACCTGCCTCCGCCGCCACAGCCGGTAAGTGCCGGCGCCTGTATGAAAAAAGGGCCGCAGGCATTTGCCTGCGGCCCCTTGGCCTGACTGCAAGACCTCCGGGCCTTGCGGTTTTTACTTCTCGATGACCACCTTGCCGTCCTTCAGGCACACATGAGCGGTGTCGCCGGACTGGAGTTTCCCCTCCAGCATCTGCTCGGCCACTGCATCCTCCACCTCCGTCTGGAGGGTACGGCGCAGGGGACGGGCGCCGTAGCGGGCGTCAAAGCCGTCCTTGGCCAGTGCGGCCACGGCGTCGTCGTCGGCCTGCAGGGTGATGCCCTGCTGGGCCATGCGGCCGCCGATGATGTCCAGCATCCGGCGGGCGATGCTGCGGATGTTCTCCTCCGTCAGCTGGCGGAACACGATGATCTCGTCGATACGGTTCAGGAACTCCGGCCGGAAGGTCTGGCGCAGCTCCGTCATAACGGCCTCCCGGATACGGGCGAAGCTCTGAGCCTCGTCCTTCTGGGCGTCGGGATCGCTGCCGTCAAAGCCCAGCGGCTTCTCGGCGGCGGTGATGTTCTTGGCGCCCACGTTGGAGGTCATGACGATGATGGTGTTCTTGAAGTCCACCCGGCGGCCCTGAGAGTCGGTGACGATACCGTCCTCCAGGATCTGCAGCAGAATGTTCCACACATCGGGGTGGGCCTTCTCGATCTCATCGAACAGCACCACGGAGTAGGGGTGACGGCGCACCTTTTCGGTGAGCTGACCGCCCTCCTCGTGACCCACATAGCCGGGAGGCGAGCCCACCAGCCGGGACACCGTGTGCTTCTCCATGTATTCGGACATATCGATCCGGATCATGGCGTTCTCATCCCCGAACATGGACTCGGCCAGCGTCTTGCACAGCTCCGTCTTGCCCACGCCGGTGGGGCCGAGGAACAGGAAGGAACCGATGGGCCGCTTGGGGTCCTTCAGACCCACACGGCTGCGGCGGATGGCCTTGGCCACGGCGGCCACAGCCTCGTCCTGACCCACCACCCGCTGATGCAGAGTCTCCTCCAGCTTCAGCAGGCGCTGGCTCTCGTCCTCGGTGAGACGGGTGACGGGGATGCCGGTCCAGCCGGCTACCACCTTGGCGATGTCGTCCTCGGTGACGGTGCCACGGTTGGTGGACATCTGCTTATGCCACTTATCCCGCTCAATCTCCACCTGCTCCTGATAATTCTTCTCGATATCCCGCAGCTGAGCGGCCTTCTCGAAGTCCTGAGCGGCGACAGCCTCCTCCTTCTCCCGGTGCAGGGCGGCGATCTTCTCCTCCAGATCCTTCAGATCGGGGGAGGCGGATTCGGCGGCCATACGCACCTGACTGGCGGCCTCGTCCATCAGATCGATGGCCTTATCCGGCAGGAACCGGTCGTTGATGTACCGGCGGGACAGCGCCACGGCGGCTTCCAGCGCCCCATCGGTGATGGTCAGACGGTGGTGAGCCTCGTACTTATCCCGCAGTCCCTTCAGGATCTCCAGCGTAGCCTCCGGGGAGGGTTCTCCCACGGTGACGGGCTGGAACCGGCGCTCCAGAGCGGCGTCCTTCTCGATGTACTTGCGGTACTCGTTGAGGGTGGTGGCACCCACCACACGGATCTCGCCGCGGGACAGAGCGGGCTTGAGAATGTTGGCGGCGTCCACGGCACCCTCGGCGGAGCCGGCGCCCACGATGGTGTGCAGCTCGTCGATGAAAAGGATGACGTTGCCGGCCTTCTTCACCTCGTCGATGGTGTTCTTGATGCGCTCTTCAAACTCGCCCCGGTACTTGGTGCCGGCCACCATGCCGGACAAATCCAGCGACAGGACCCGTTTGTCCAGCAGCTCCTCCGGCACGTCGGCAGCGGCGATGCGCTGAGCCAGACCCTCTGCGATGGCGGTCTTGCCTACGCCGGGCTCACCGATGAGCACGGGGTTATTCTTGGTGCGGCGGGACAGAATCTGGATGACCCGCTGGATCTCCTTCTCCCGGCCGATGATGGGATCCAGCTTGCCGCTGCGGGCCGCCTCCGTCAGGTCACGGGTATACTCCTCCAGAGCGCCCTTCTTGCCGCCCTCCTGTGCGGGAGCGGAAGCGCTGCCGGACACGGCGGCGGTGCGGGGCGCCTCATTGAGCTTCTTCACCACGGCGCTGTACAGCTTCTTGGGGTCGATGCCCACGGTGCGCAGGATGCGCAGGGCCATGTTGTTGCCCTCCCGCAGCAGCCCCATCAGCAGATGCTCGGTGCCGATGTAGCCGGCGCCGGTGCGGGCGGCCTCGGAAACGGCCAACTCCACGGCGCTCTTGGCACGGGGCGTCAGCCCCTGAGAGGGTGCGGCGCCGGAGACACCGGTGCCTACGCTGCGGTGCAGGATGTCGCAGACCAACTCGTCAGTAAGTCCGTTCTCCTCCAGCACACGGTGGGCAATGCCCTCCTCTTCCCGCAGCAGGCCCAGCAGCAGGTGCTCGGAGCCCACATAGCCATGTCCCATATCCTCAGCGGCCTCCTGGGCCAGACGCAGAGCCTCCTCTGCACGAGGGGTGAATTTATTTTCCATCATAAAGAAACACTTCCTTTCAAAAGGTGTGGTGATCTACCAAAATTATTGCCGGGGCATTATTGCTGAGGCAGTGCCTTCAGCTGATCCCGCAGTCTGGCGGCGGACTCGAAGTCCTCGGCCTCTACAGCGTGACGCAGCTGCGTCTGCAGGGCGTTGCGCTGACGCTGCAGGGAGAAGCGCTCCTGCTCCGCCTTGTCCACCAGCGCATCCTCCGGGGCCTCCGCCACGGCCTGTTGGGCCTGCCGGGTCACATCCACCGGCTCCGGGAACTCCGTCAGCAGGCGATTGCCAAACCCACCCAGCAGCGGCTCGAAGAGCCGGAAGGGATGGGAAAAGAAGTCGTCGCCGAAGAAGCTGTCCGGCTGCATCCGCTGCACATAGCCCAGCTTCCGGGCGCAGTCGGCGCACAGGTGCGTCTCAGTGACCCGTCCGTTGATGCTGCTCTTATAGTAGTAAGTCGCTTCATTTCTTCCGCAATTCTGACATTTCATAATGATTTCCTCCTTATCGAAAAATCAAACCGGTCAACTGTACCGATCCGACGCTATACCAGATGGATGAGGGCCTGCTTCAGCAGGTCGGCCCGCAGGACGCTGCGCTGATCCTTGGGAACGGATCGCAGAGCGGTGTCCGACAAAAGACTCACCAGCAGCTTTCCCGTCTGGGCGGGGATGGCCTCCGACTGCACCAGATTGGAGAGGATGGCTCTGGCGCTGGCCGGATCGATCTCCGACCCGATGGAGTTGATGACGTGCATCATCAGTGTCTGCCGGTCCACATGGACACGGGTGATGCGGATGTAGCCGCCGCCGCCCCGCCGGGATTCCACAATGTAGCCGTGCTCCGGAGAGAACCGGGTGGACATGACGTAGTTGATCTGGCTGGGTACGCACCCAAATCGCTGGGCCAGATCCCCCCGCTGCATCTCCAAAACACCGCCTGCATCGTCCAGCGCCTCCTGAATGAACCCGGCGATCATATCTGTGATTCCCATATCGTTCCCCTCCTGATTTGATATTGCCTTTCCTTGACCTTTGCCAATAGTATACCACGACGGTAGGAAATGTCAATAGGGTATTTGACCTTTTTTGATGTTTATTCTGTAAACAATTTGTGAATGGGATGGAGCGGTAAACTCCGCAAAAGTTTGCCGTCCCGGCGAGATTTTTATTTACATCGGGTAATAAAGAAGATATAATTTACTGAACGTATAAACAGAAAGAGAACGGGTGAGAGAGAATGGCGACTGATTTTTCCCGCACATTGAGCCTGCTGCGGCAGGAGAAGGGCGTCTCCCAGCGGAAGGCGGCCGGGGAGCTGGGCATCAGCCAGGCCCTGCTGAGCCACTATGAAAACGGCATCCGGGAGCCGGGCCTTGCCTTTGTGGTGAAGGCCTGCACCTACTACCACGTGTCGGCGGATTTCCTGCTGGGCCGCACTCTGAACCGGGACGGTTCCATCATCGAGGCGGAGGACGTGTACGACTCCAGCGGCGAGAAGGGCAGCCTCCGGGGCAGTATTCTGGCGACTCTGCAAAAAAAGCTGGTGGTGAACACCACCGGGGTCCTCTTTGAACTGCTGGGCAAGACCGGGGACCGGGAGGCCATCACCGCCGCCGGGGACTATCTGGGCGACGCCCTGTATCAGCTGCTGCGGCAGCTGTACCGGCAGGGCGGCGGCAACGAGGATCTGTTCGCCGTGGCCCCCTCGGCCTTTGATGGCGGACTGGTGGCGGCGGATATGCAGCTATGCGCCCTGCGCTACCGGCAGGCGCTGGCCGCTCAGGAGGGGCTGCCGGAGCTGACGCCGGAGAGCCTGACGGGCCAGCCCGGCGTGGGCCAGAGCGCAGCGCAGGTGTTCCACAGCGTGGACGAGCGCTGCAAGTCCTACCAGCATTAAGAAACCAACGACCTAAGGAGGCCTATATGTTTGACCAATCCCATATCAGAAACTTTTCCATCATTGCCCACATCGACCACGGCAAATCCACGCTGGCAGACCGCCTGCTGGAGCTGTGCAACGCCGTACCGGCACGGGAGATGGAGAACCAGATCCTCGACAACATGGACTTGGAGCGGGAGCGTGGCATCACCATCAAGTCCCGTGCCGTCCACCTGTTTTACACGGCGCAGGACGGGGAGACCTACGCCCTGAACCTCATCGACACGCCGGGCCATGTGGATTTCAACTACGAGGTGTCCCGGTCTCTGGCGGCCTGCGAGGGCGCCGTGCTGGTGGTGGACGCCACGCAGGGCGTGGAGGCACAAACGCTGGCCAATACCTATCTGGCCATGGAGCACGATCTGGAGATCCTGCCGGTGTTCAACAAGATCGACCTGCCCGCCGCCGACCCCATGAAGGCCAAGCAGGAGGTGGAGGACATCATCGGCCTGCCGGCCATGGACGCCCC
>OLFV01000140.1_pt1 | contig 84970 bp, 90 predicted proteins | sample 1605551 | NCBI WGS metagenome assembly OLFV01 (sample SAMEA3888922, study PRJEB22519) | human gut metagenome | biome: human gut; feature: human-associated habitat; material: faeces | place: Denmark | collected 2011
AACTATAAGTTTTTAACTTTGACATTTTTTTAAGTTTTGATATTGACATTTACACTTTACACAAAACATGTCAATTTTAACAACAAATAAAAAAGATATTGACATATAAACAAATAGTAACTATAATGTAAATTGTAGGGTAACTTTAAATATGTAATTGCACCCCTAACTCAGGCAATGCGAACAATGCGTTCAACGTGAACTCGACGGGCTATGTCAACAACAACAACAACGTCTACAATGCGAATGGGGTCGCCCCAGCCCTTTATATAGTGAGACTCTATTAGGCTATGGCTTAGTATGACAGAACTTTAAAGGACAAAAGTTATCCAAGAGAATTAATCTCTAAATGCTAAACTATAGATGGAACATATCTACGGGTATACCTATAACTATAGTAAATTATAATAAAAGTGCTAGTACAGACTTTTATCAAAATATTCTTTTTTGAATATTTGTCTGTACTAGTTTTTTATTTCATTGAGGTATATAAAATGAGTATGATAAATAGATATAATTTTACTAAAAATGTATATAAAGACTATCTAATTATTATTAGAAGAAAAAACAAATATTATACTTTTAGTAAAGATAAAAAAATACTTAATTACATAAATTTTAAAGATAAAATTTATGTAATTAAAAAGAAACAAATAAATTATTTAATATTAGATAATTTAGATATTATTGATATCACAAAATACGATAATAACAATTATAACAAATATCTATATTTATCTTATATAGATGATATATTATTAGAAATAAGAAGGCGGTTAATATGAATAATACAGTAGTACTAAGAAAATCAGGAGGCTTTTATATATGCTTTGATAATGATGCCATTATAATAGCATATCTATGTAATTATAAAATTAGTAATGGTAGAGTAGGATTTCCCATTAATACAATTAATAAAGTTACTAACTTACTTATAGATAACAACATAAATTATATTATTAAAGAAAATAATAATGATACAGAAAAGAAAAAATTTGGTAAAAAAAATAAGTATAAATATATTTTAGATAAAGGTAAAAAGAAAATAGATATTGATTATAGAATAAATGGAATTAAAGATAAAATTAATAATATGAATGAAGAAGATATAAATAATTTACTTAACTTAATAGAGGAACATATATGAATGATTTTATGATTGTTAAAAATATAAAATCATTCATATATTCTTTAGATAATATAATTATTAATATACCAAACAGAGATAGGATAATTAAAGATAGATTATATAATACAAGTTATAATATCTTATATTTAGTATATAGATGTAATTATAATAGTGATAATAAAAAAGAATACTATAAAGACATATTAAGCAATATAAGTATGTTAGACTTCTATTTAGAAAGATGTTTAAAAAATAAATATATAAATAGCAAAATATGTGAAAAATTAAGTAATAATTTACTTAGAATAACTAAAATGATATATGGTTGGATAAAAAATGAAAGTAAATGTTAAAGATTTATTAGATATATATGAAAAAGAAGTTAGTATTAATACAAGAAACAAAAGAAAAATATATAATTTTGAAAAAAATAAAATGGAAAACATATATGATATAAAAAGAATAATAGAAGGTGGTAATTATTCAATAAATAAATATAATATTTTTCTTATAAATAAACCAAAATACAGAATAGTAATGAGCTTAAATATAAAAGATAAAATAATTAATCATTATGTAACAAGATATATATTAATACCTAAATTAGAAAAATATTTAGATATTAGAAATACCGCTACTAGAAAGAACATGGGATATAATTATGCAATAAATTTATTAAAGAAATATATAGAAATAAATAAAAAATATGATAAGTTCTATATATTAAGAATAGATATTAGTAAATATTTTTATAGTATAGATCATAATATCCTCAAAGAACTTCTTAAAGATAAACTTAACACAGACGAGTATAATATAATTAGTTACATTATAGATAGTACTAATTATAGTTATATTAATAATACTATAAATAATATTAAAAATAGAAAAATAAATATAGATAAGAATAGATATAATGAGATATATAACTTACCATTATATAAATATAATAAAGGATTGCCAATAGGCAATATGACCAGCCAATTCTTATCTATATTTTATTTATATAAATTAGATCATTATATAATTCATGATTTAAAATTAAAATATACAGTCAAATATATGGATGATTATATAATAATTAGTAATAATAAAGAATACCTAAAAAAAGCATTAAACAAAATCATAATTATATTAGAAAAAGAATATAAATTAACCATTAATAAAAATAAAACTCAAATACTATCTAGTAATCATAGTTTTGAATATCTAGGTTTAATATTCTATATAAAAGATAATAAAACCATAACAAAGAAAAATAATATTAATAAAAGAAGAATTAAAAAGAATATCAAACATGTTAACAATCTATATAAAAATAACTACATTACATATAATAAATACTTTAATACTATTAATTGCTATAATAATATAAAAATATATAATTTATATTAAAAATATATTTTAACAAATAGAAATCAGCCAAAATATAATTTTAATGACAGTGAAAATATTTTTTCACTGTCTTTTTGTATTCAAAACTAATTTTTACTCATTTGCAAGCAATATTAATATCTGCTATTGTATATCTTGAAGGAGGACAATATGAACTATTATAATGAAATAAAAAATAAATTAATAGATAATGAAGTATATAAAAGAGTAAAAGATTATTCTAAAAATAGAAATGATCTTAATACTTATTATGAAGTGGGTAAGTTATTAATTGAAGCACAAGGTGGTGAAAATAGAGCCAAGTATGGAGATAATCTTATTAAAGAATATTCTAAAAGACTTTTTAATGATATTGGTAGGAAATATAACATTACTACATTAAAGAGAATAAGACAATTTTATCTTGCGGTAGAAAAAGGTGCACCACTGGCGCACCAATTGACTTGGAGTCACTACTGTGAGTTATTACCACTAAAAGATATTAATGAAATAAATTATTATATTCAGATGACAATAGAACAATGTTTAAGTAAAAGACAATTAAGAGAAAGAATAAAAACTAAAGAATATCAAAGATTAGATGATAATACTAAGCTAAAATTAATTAATAATGAAGAGTTAGAAATTAATGATAATGTTAAAAATCCTATAGTTATATATAATAAAAATAATCTTGATAAAAATAATATAAGTGAAAAAGTATTAAAAAATTTAATACTTGAAGACTTAGATAATTTTCTAAAAGAATTGGGTAGTGGTTTCTGTTACATAGAAAACGAATACAAAATAAAGATAGGAAGTACTTATAATTATATAGATTTATTATTATTTAATATTAAATATAATTGTTATGTAGTAATAGAACTAAAAGTATGTAAGCTTAAGAAAGAACATATAGGACAAATAGAAGTATATATGAATTATATAGATAAGAATATTAAAACTATTAATCAAGATAAAACTATAGGAATTATTATATCTAGAAGAGATAATCATTATTATATAGAATACTCTAGTGATAAGAGAATATTAACTAGAGAATATATACTAACTTAGGAGGACAATATGAACTATTACAATGAAATAAAAAATAAATTAATAGATAATGAAGTATATAAAAGAGTAAAAGATTATTCTAAGAATAGAAATGATCTTAATACTTATTATGAAGTAGGTAAGTTATTAATCGAAGCTCAAGGAGGAGAAGAAAGAGCTAAGTATGGTGATAGACTTATTAAAGAATATTCTGAAAGACTATATAATGAACTTGGTAAAAAATATGATATTACAACATTAAAAAGATACCGCCAATTTTATCTTAAGATAGAAAAAGGTGCCGCATTGCGGCACCAATTAAGCTGGACTCATTATAGAGAATTACTTACTTTGGATAATATAAATGAACTAAATTATTATGTGGAAATCACAATAGAACAAAATTTATCATATAGACAGTTAAGAGAAAAAATAAAAACTAAAGAATATCAAAGATTAGATAATAATACTAAGTTAAAACTTATTAATAAAGAAAAGTTAGATATTAAAGATAATATTAAGAACCCTATAGTTATACATAATAAAAATAATCTTGATAAAGAAAATATAAGTGAAAAAGTATTACAAAGATTAATACTTGAGGATATACCATCATTTTTAAAAGAACTAGGGACAGGTTTTAGTTTTATAGAAAATGAATACAAAATAAAGATAGGAAGTACTTATAATTATATAGATCTACTATTATTTAATATTAAATTCAATTGTTATGTAGTAATAGAATTAAAAGTATGTGAATTAAAGAAAGAACATATAGGTCAAATAGAAGTATATATGAATTATATAGATAAACATATTAAAAGTATTAATCAAGATAAAACAATAGGTATTATTATATCTAGACGTGATAATCATTATTATATAGAATATTCAAGTGATAATAGAATATATACAAGAGATTATGTAATAAGTTAGGAGGATAATATGAATTATTATAATGAAATTAAAAATAAACTAATAGATAATGAAGTATATAAGCACAAGGTGATAAAAATAGAGCAAAGTATGGTGATGGCCTAATTAAAGAATATTCAGAAATCTTTACAAAAGAGTTAGGCAAAGGATATTATTTTATATAAAAAGGGCAGACACTGTCTGCCCTTTTGACTTGGAGTCATTATGTAGAAATTCTAAAGTTTAGTGATATTAATGAAATTAATTACTATATATCTATAATAGAAAGTTATAACTTGAGCGTAAGAGAATTAAGAGAAAAATAAAAAACTTCTTACTAAGTAAGAAGTTAATATCTAAGTGGTGTCCTGGTGGAGATTCGAACTCCAGACCGATCGCTTAGAAGGCGATTGCTCTATCCAGCTGAGCTACCAAGACATCAGTCGATATAAATGATACCACAATATTATTAAAAAATCAACTACTTTTGCAAAAAAAGTTTACAAAAACAATATTTTCCTATATAATTTTCTTAGGAGTACATATGAAGAAAATAATAAATATCTTAACATTTATATATATAATAGTATTATATCATCTTACTAAAAATAGTAATACTTTCTTACTTACCTTTAGTTTTAGCTTGTTTTTAATATATTATAGTATATTTAGTTCAAATAAAATAAAAAAATTATTAAATGATTATTATGATAAAAAATATCTATATACAATGAATAAAGTATTTAAATGTAGTATATTACTTATCATTATTTTAACCATGCTTTTAGGAGTAATATCTTACATTATATCAACACTAATAAATATAGAAAAATTATATCTAGTTAATATAACCATGACAATATTCTTATCCATATCACTTATTATAAAACTAATAAATAACTATTCAAATATATTTGGATATAAAAAAAATATATTATTAAATATATATAAATTAAGTAGTATATTATTTAATATAATCAATATCTTCTTACTATATAAAGTCTTTTTATTAGAAGATTATTTAAAAATAATAATAATATATTTAGTACCAATAATATTAGGCATAATACTAATAATATTATCTTATATATTAGTAGTAGAGAAAAACAATAAATATACAAAAAAGAGAGAAGAAACAAAAATAAATTATATTATACAAATAAAAAAATCATTAATAGATAATAGATGCATAATAATATATAATATAATAAACGCATCATATATATACATATCCATTATAGTATTATATTATATATTACTAAATAGATATAAATATAGTTATGATGATGTATCAAATTATATTACCAATACATACTTTTATGGAATAATAATTATATATATTATACATTTAATAATCAAAAAAATATATAATACAGATATAAATAAATTAAAAACATCTATAATAAACAAAGATAATAACTATAAAGACTTATTTCATAAAATATTAAATAAAATAATCAATACCAGCCTAACGATAACTATAATATTAATGATTATATCAGGACCAATCAATATTACATTATTTAATAACGATTATAACTTTATTTTCGGATTAGTACCATTAATATTCTTTTATACAATATATGATAGTATCGTAAATATAAATATAATATGTAACAAAGAAAAAAATATCATAATATTTCTTTTAATAAGCTTAATAACTAAGATAATTTTTGAAGTACCACTAATAAATTCAGCATATAGAATGGGATATACAGCATATTTCGGAAGCATAGCCAGTACAATATTAGGACTAATAATCAGTATTATTATTGGAATAATACTTTTAACTAGAAAACTAAAAATAAATTTATTAGATAACTTTAATAGCATATTAAATATTATCTATGAAAACATAATATTATGTTTAATATTAACATTATTTACATTAATAATAAAAGTAGATACAAAAAACATCATCAGTAGCATTTTAGTCATAATTTTTTACATATTTATAACTATAATCTATTATATAATCAAAAGAATAATAATACCAAAAAATAACCAGTAATATTGCACTTTTTAGTTAATTATGATATTATTATATCAGTAAGATAGTGAGGAATAACATGGAATACGATAAGAAGAAAAAAATATTAATAATATCAGGACTAACCATCCTATGTTTAGGACTACTAGGGGGAAGTATAGCTTATTTCACAAGTATACTATTCGAAGATTTAAATGTAAACACAACTACTAAAGGATTAGATTATTATATAACATATAATAAAGGTACTGATATAACAAGCGGTACCATAAATCCATCATCTACATATACAGGAGGAAATAACATTACCATAACATTATATAAAAAAGATAACACATATGACATATATGGACACATATATATGGATGTTACCTCAATAGGGGATAAATTAAAGAACAGTGATGCATTAAAATATACTGTTGTAAGTGGCAACACCATAATATCCTCAGGCAGTATGAAAGGAACTTCAGCAGGAACATCAAAACTAATAGCAACAAACATACCGCTTAGCACAACAAGCACCACTTACAAAGTATATTTATGGTTTGATGAAAACAATATAAACGATTATGAAGTACAAGGGGAAACAATAAAAGCTACTGTACGCTGTACAGCTAGTATGAAGCAAGAATAAAAAAACAAAAAAAAGAATAAAAAAGAAGGTGAAAAAATGGCTAATGTGTCAAATTACTACATAGAATCCAGAACCAAACTAATTAGTAATAAAGAATCATGCATTATAGGTAACAAGTACAGAATAACCATATTAACACCAAGATTAGCCAGATTAGAGTATACACCAAGTGGTAAATTTATCGATGACCCAACAGCCTTAGTCATTAATAGAACCTTTCCCAAAACACCATATGGCATCACCGAAAGTGAAACACTAATCCAAATAGATACCGGCATTTTCACAATCACATACGTAAAAGATAGAAATTTCAAAGCCGGAAACTTCGGCAGTAATCTAAAAGCCGTCATAAATAATACTACAATAGAGTGGCAAATGAATAGCCCACAAGTAAAAAATTTAAGAGGTATAAATTATTCAATTGACAGCATTAAGGATAAAATAATTCTAGATACAGGATTATATTCTTTAGATGGCTATGCAATAGTAAAAGACAATACTCCAATATTAACAGAAAACGACATTTTCATACCAAGAGAAGAAGGATCAAAAGACATATATCTCTTTATGTACAATAAAGATTTTGACGGATGCTTAAACGACTATTTCACTTTAACCGGCTATCCAAACCTAATACCAAGATATGCCTTAGGGGCATGGTGGTATAAAAACGATAATTACACCAGTAAAGATATAATATCATTAGTAGATAGATTTAACAAAGATAATATCCCAATATCAATATTTCTATTAGGAGACTCATGGAGTGGAAACAACAATTACATACCAAGTATTGATCTAAAAAACGTAAGCAATTATTTAGCACAAAAAAACATAAAATTAGGAGTAACAATTAATCCCAATTTAGAAATAGCAAAAGGAACTAATGAATATAATTTAATAAGCAGTTTTACCAATGAAGAAAAATTCAAATTTATTCCCCTTAGCAACGAAAAACTAGGCATATACCTAAACATGTTTATAAATAATCTAGAAATGCAAGGCGTAGAACTATATAGTATTGATTATAACAATCCAAATGACAAAATAGATTTGTGGAAATTTGCCCATTATCATCATGGAAAAATAGAAACAAGAGGAAAAAGAGGATTATCACTAACCCGAAATCACGGAATAGCGGTACATCGCTATCCAATCATTTGGAGTGGTAAAACATTAGTAAATTGGACAACCCTAAATCTATTACCAAGATATAATCTCCAAGGGTATAACGTCGGAGTATCTTTCATAGCCCATCCCATTGGCGGTTATCATAACGGAATCGAAGAAGCTGAATTATATTTAAGATACATACAATTCGCCTGCTTCTCACCAATCTTTTTACTTGCCAGCGAAGGAGGCAAGTATTACAAAAGAGAACCATGGAAATGGAATCCAATTATCGAAAACGATATTATTTATTTTATGAATTTAAGATACAAATTAATACCATACATCTATACCGAAAGCTATAACTATCATAAAACAGGAAAAGGAATAGTAAAACCATTCTATTACGATTACCCAAAAATATTAGATGATGTTCAATACAAAAATCAATACTTTTTCGGTCAAAACCTTTTCGTATCACCAATAACTAACAAAAAAAATATAGTTATCGATAGAGTAATGAAAAAAGTATTTGTTCCAGATGGCATTTGGTTCAATTTATTAGATGGAAAACAATATAATGGAGCTAAATATTATACCAATTTCTATCGCGATGAAGATTACCCCGTATTCGTAAAAGCCGGATCAATAATACCAATGAGCTATAATATTAAAGAAGATATACCAAGTACTCTAGAATTAAATATATATCCACTTAACGATGGAACATACAATTTATACGAAGATGACGGCATAACAAATAACTATAAAAAAGGTATGTATATGATAACAAACTTTAGTTATCATTATGAAAAAGATAATTACACCTTAAAAATATCAAAATCAGAAGGCAAAAATCTTCTAAGCAAAAGAAACTATTTATTAAGATTCAAAAACACCAAAAATATTAAAGCAGTATACATAGAAGATAAAAGCATTACTTATAATTGCTATTATGATAAAAACGATTTCATTATCCAAATAAATAACCTTATCGTAGGCAGAGACTTAGAAGTAAATATAAAAGGTGAAAATGTTTTAGTAAGTTCTATTAGGCTTATCAATGAGGACATTAAAGAAATATTATATGACTTAGCAATAAATACAAGTCTAAAAGACAAATTAGATGAAATATTATTTAGCGACCTAGAAGTTAAGAAAAAGAGAATAAAAATAAGAAAACTAAAGAAAAAAGGGTTAGATAATAAATACATAAAAATATTTATTAATCTACTTGAATACATTCAAAAAATATAGTATAATACGACTTATATGGAGGTAATATAATGAAAGAAATATTAAATATACTATTAGACTTTATAATATCATATACATTAATATTTATATTATATTATTTCTTTTTTGTCTTTAAAAAGACAAAATATAATAAAAAGAAAGTACCAGTGGAATACTATTATTTAGTAAGAGTATATGGATTAGATGAAAAAAAAATAAATTACAAAAAATTTTTATACACTTCCGCAATTATAAATACTTTTATAATTGCTTTGACTTATGTAATCGTTTTTCACTTATTAGACAATTGGCTATGGCAATTGCTATGTAGCATAATACTCATAATCCTATTAATAATAATTATGTATGGAATACTAGGAAGACATTATCAGAAAAGAGGTAAAAAAAATGTATAATTTCAAAAAAATAGAAAAAAAATGGCAAGAGTACTGGGAAAATAATCATGTTTTTGAAGCACAAAACGAGAGCAACAAAAAACCATATTACATTCTAGTAGAATTTCCATATCCATCAGGAAGTGGACTACATGTAGGCCACGTTAGAGGCTATACAGCACAAGACGCTATAGCTAGAATGAAAAGAAGACAAGGATATAACGTTTTATATCCAATGGGATGGGATGCATTCGGAGCTCCAGCAGAACAATATGCCATAAAAAATCATATTCATCCCAAAGACGCCGTAAAAGAAAATATAAAAACATTTAAAGGCCAAATGAAAAGACTAGGCTTTTCATTTGATTGGAGTAGAGAATTTTCTACTACCGATCCAGAATATTATAAATGGACACAATGGCAATTCTTGCAATTTTACAAACACAATATGGCCTATAAAGCAACAATACCAGTAAATTGGTGCCCAACATGCAAAACCGTACTTTCCAACGAAGATGCCGCTGGTGGCGTGTGTGAAAGATGTGGCAGTAGCGTTGTTCAAAAAGAAAAATCCCAATGGATGCTTAGAATGTCCGATTATGCTGAAGATTTATTAAAAGGACTTGATGACACAAATTTTGCTGAAAGAGTAAAATTAGGACAAATCAATTGGATAGGCAAATCAACCGGTGTTGAGTTGGATGTAAACGTTGTAGGAGGAGGATTCTTCTCAGTATTTACCACATGTATTGAAACAGTATATGGTATAACATTCTTTGTAATAGCTCCAGACGGAAAACTAATGAAAGAACTATTACCAAGAGTAGAAAATAAAGATGAAGTTTTATCTTATATAGAAGCAACATCACATAAATCTAATATGGATAGAACAGAATTAAATAAAGGAAAAACAGGTGTAGAATTAAAAGGAATTAAAGCAATTAATCCAGTAAATGGTAAAGAAGTACCAGTATTTATAGGAGACTTCGTTTTGGGCGACTATGGTACCGGTGCAGTAATGGCCGTTCCAGCACACGACCAAAGAGACTATGAATACATGAAAGCCCATAACCTAGATATGATAGAAGTAATATCCGGAGGAGACATCTCAACTAAAGCTTTTGAAAAATATGATTATTTAGGAAAAAATTGCAAACTTATAAATTCCGAAGAATTCACCGGTATGACAGTGGAAGAAGCCAAAGAAGCCATTACTAAAAAACTAGAAAAACTAGGTATTGGAAGAAGAGTAAATAACTATAAAATGAGAGATTGGATTTTCTCAAGACAAAGATTCTGGGGAGAACCAATTCCAATGATTTATTGCGAAAAATGTGGCTGGCAACCTATGGAAGAAAAAGATTTACCACTACTTCTTCCAAATGTTGCAGAATACGAACCAACTGAAAACGGTGAAAGCCCATTAGCAAAGATCGATGAATGGGTAAATACAACTTGTCCTTGTTGCGGAGGCCCTGCCAGAAGAGAAACCGATACAATGCCTAACTGGGCTGGTTCATCATGGTATTTCCTAAGATTTATGGATCCACACAATAACAAAGAATTTGCTAATATGGATGTAATGAAATATTGGAACAGAGTAGATTGGTATGACGGTGGCATGGAACATACAGCTAGACATCTATTATATGCTAGATTCTGGGTACAGATGCTATACAACTTTGGCTTAGTACCACATAAAGAAATGATTTGGACCAGAGTAAGCCACGGAATGATATTAGGCTCTAATAACGAAAAAATGAGTAAAAGTAAAGGCAATGTAATAAATCCAGACGAAATAGTAAACGGATATGGAGCAGATGCCTTAAGAATATACGAAATGTTTATGGGTGACTATACACAAGATGCACCATGGAGCACAGACTCACTTAAAGGATGCAAAAGATTTGTTGATAGAATAGTAAGACTAAAAGATAAAGTCACAGATAATGATGAATATTCTAAAGACCTAGAAGTGATTATCAACAAAAGTATCAAAAAAGTCGAACACGACCTAACTCACATGGCCTACAATACAGCAGTATCAACACTAATGATTCTATTAAACACTTATGACGAAAAAGAGCATATTACCAAAGGCGATTATAGAATATTACTAGAACTACTAAATCCAATAGCTCCACATATAACAGAAGAATTAAATGAAACTATAGGATATGAACCAATTTGCAATAGACCATGGCCAAAATATGATGAAGCCAAAACAGAAGATCAAGAAAAAGAAATAGCTATTCAAGTAAATGGTAAAGTAAGAGATACCATCAAAATAAACATAAATACTTCAAAAGAAGAATTAGAAAAAACAGCACTATCAAGAGAAAACATAAAAAAGTGGATTGAAAACAAAGAAGTAGTAAAGATTATCGTAGTACCAGGAAGAATAGTAAATATTGTTATAAAATAAACATAATGAATCTCAAATATATGAGATTCATTTTTTAAAAAAAATAAAATTTAATCAAAATAACATTTTATACCATTAATAACAGCCAAAATATATTTTTAACACATTAAAAATAACTTTATACCAGAAAAAACATTCACAAAATACCTTTTTACCCCATTTGCATAATTAAATCAAATCTGCTATTATCATTGCAAGGAGGAAAAAATGGATACTATTAAAATAATACAAATATTTAATAAAGTCATAACAAGCAAAGAACTAGATAGAAAAATCATATATAAATTCCTAAACAACATTTTATCTAAACACAATATCATTTTAGTAGAAGGAGATATCTACATAAAAGAAATAAGAAGCCATATAGTAGAAAACACCATAAATAATAATTACCTAATAAGAGTAAATAAAAATCAATTCTTCAGTTTAGGAATAAATGAAAACTTTGATAAAATAGATTATGTACTTAGAACATACTATGATCTATTTGAAGAAATAACCAAACTAAAATTAGAAAACGAAGAATTATTCTCAAGTACACATGCAATCATAAACCTAGATATATTTAACACAAAAGAAGTAGCAAAATTAATATTAAAGAACAAAGAAGGAATAGTACTAAAAAGTCCTTTAAATATTATCAATGTAAATGTATTAGATAATTATGACAAAATGTTAGAATTATTAACTCCTGAAGAGAGAAAAAATCTAATTAATTTAATAAACAAGCAAATATAAGGCGGTGAAATAATGTATAAAGCATATAAATTTAGATTATATCCAAATGACCAGCAAAAAGAAAAACTAAATAAAACTTTTGGATGTAATAGATTTGTATATAATTATTATCTTAGAAAAATAATTAGCGAAGAATATATAAATGCCTATTCTTGTATTAAAGATTATACAAATAAATTAAAATATGAATATCCTTTCTTACAAGAAATAGATCCAACAATTATCAAAAAGACCCTGTTTAATCTCCAAGATAATTATAAAAGACATCTCAACAGTGGAATTAGTAATCCAAAATATCGAAGCAAATATGGTAAAAATAGTTATACAATTAAAGCTATTTACAATAAATACTGTAATATAGAATTAGATTTAATTAGTAGAACAATAAAATTACCAGAATTAGAAGAATTAAAAATAAGAGGTTATAGAAATATCACCAAAATAAATGGCAAAATAACAAACGTAACAATATCGAAAGATAAAAATAGCAAATATTATGTGAGTATATTATATGAATTGCCAGAACCATCAAAAAGAAAACCAAATACAATAGTAGGAATAGATTTAGGAATAAAGAAACTAATAACAATGTCAGATAATACATCGTATGATAATAACAAATATATAAATAAATACGAAGAACAAATAAAAAGAGAACACTATAAATTATCCAAAAAGAATAAAGGAAGTCAAAACTATTACAAAAATTTAAAAAGATTAAATAAACTCTATAGCAAATTATCCAATGCCAGAAAATACTACATTCATAAAATAACAAAAGAAATAACCGATAATTATGATATAATAATTACCGAATCATTAAATATTAAAAAAATGATTATGGACAAAAACATAAATCTATCAAAAAAAATAAATGATGCAACATTTAGAGAAATACTAAAACAACTAGAATACAAGTCTAAAGAAAAAGGTAAATACTTTTTCAAAATAAATACCTACTATCCATCAAGTCAAACCTGTAGTGTTTGTGATAATATAGATAAAAAATACAAGAACTTAAATGAGAGAGACTATGTATGCCAATGTTGCAAAAACACATTAGATAGAGATTTAAATGCAAGTATAAATATCATGTTTGAAGGGCTAAAATTATATATGAAGAAAGTATATTCCAAGTATCAATAATGAATGTCAATAACGAACAAAATTTCTTTAAAGTAAAAATAAAGTACGGTAGCACTTATCGGAATTTAAGTCTGTGGACGAAGCTAAGTGTAGTTTCCAAGAAACAGAAATTCATCACTGTGAAGTGATGGTGCAAAAAATTTGCACTTTATTCGGGGAGAGTTACTGATATAATTATAGTAAGAACAAGTGTAGACAACTAGAAAAATAAGCAGATAAATGAAAAAAACTTGAATAATTAAAAATTAGATGCTATAATTATATCAGTAACTGCCCTGTAGCCAAGTGGTAAGGCTCTAGACTCTGACTCTAGCACGCGTTAGTTCGAATCTAACCAGGGCAACCACTAAATAAAAATAGCCCTTCAAAAGGGCTTTATTTTGATATAGTTATTATTTGCAACATCTTTGACCACAGCCGCAGCCACAAGAACCATTGTTCCAGAATAATATGAAGAATATTATAAGTACGACGATGATTATCCAAAAACCATTAGCGCCATAGCTATATCCATAAGAAGGGTATCCACAACCATACATGTTAATCTGTTCTCCTTTCAATATATTATATTTAACTATAATAATAATGAATATAGTGTATACCTAATAAAATAAAAAACGAGGTGAAAAAAATGACAAATAAGGACTTAGCAGAATTATTATTTCCTGATGTTACCAAAACAATAGAAGATTATGAAAAAATGTATCCAGAAAGAAATTTAGAGGAAGGCGCATATGTCACTAGATTTGCCCCTAGTCCAACAGGATTTATGCATATAGGAGGATTTTATCAAGCACTTACAGATTATATTATTGCAAAAAATACAAATGGAGTATTTTATTTAAGAAATGAAGACACCGACAAAACAAGAGAAGTAGATTCTGCCATTGAATTAATAATAAAAACATTGAAAGAATATAATCTTATGCCCGATGAATATGAGTATAAGGATAAAATAGTAGGCAATTATGGACCATATATTCAAAGTGAAAGAATAGAAATATATCACGCTTACATAAAAAGATTAATTGAAATAGGTAGAGCATATCCATGCTTTTGTAAAAAAGAAACACTAGAAGAATTGAGAAAAAATCAAGAAGAAAAAAAAATGAGAACAGGTTACTATGGTAGATTTGCTAAATGTAGAAGTATTAGCATAGAGGAAGCAATTACAAGAATAAAAAATGGCGAAAGCTATGTCATTAGATTCAAATCAGAAGGCAATTTTAACAATAAAATAATTTTTGAAGACCTATCAAAAGGAAAACTAAGTTTAAGTGAAAATGACATAGATGATGTAATTATGAAAAGCGATACCATGCTTCCAACTTATCATTTTGCTCATGTAGTAGATGACCATCTAATGCACACTACGCATGTAGTAAGAGGAGAGGAATGGCTACCAAGTGTAACTAAACATCTAGAAATGTTTAAAGCATTAGGTTTAAAACCACCTAAATACATCCACACCCCACTGATATTAAAGCAAGATGGTGAAATCAAAAGAAAAATAAGCAAAAGAAAAGACCCAGAAGCAAGTATGAGTTATTATAAAGAAAAAGGATATCCTACAATTGCAGTAATAGAATCATTGATGACAATAATTAATTCCAATTACGAAGAATGGCATGCCGCTAATCCAGACAAAAATTTCTTAGATTTTAATTTTTCTCCCAAAAAAATGTCTCCATCAGGAGCTTTATATGATTTAGAAAAATTAAATAACATATCTAAAAATTACATTAGTAAAATGACTAAGGACGAAGTATATACTAATTTAGTAAATTGGAGCAAAGAATATGATAAAGAATTTAATAATCTACTAGTAAAATATGAAGATTACACAAAAAACGTACTAAACATAGAAAGAGAACAGAAAAAGCCTAGAAAAGACTATTCCTGCTATAGTGATATAAAAAATCAAATATTCTATATGTATGACGAATTATACAATCCAACCTCATATGAATGGGGAAAAATCAATGATAAAAAAGAAATCATTAAGATACTAAAAACATATATGGAAAAATATTTCAATATTACCGACAAAGAAGCATGGTTTAACAATATCAAAACCTTAACAGATGAACTTGGCTATTGCAGTAACATGAAAGAATACAAAGAAAATCCCGATAAGTATAAAGGAAACGTAGCAGACATATCAACAGTAATAAGAGTAGCACTAACAACAAAAAGCATGACACCAGACTTATATGAAATAATGAAATTACTAGGTAAAGATAGAATAAAAGAAAGAATAACAAAAATAGAGCAGCTTTAACAAAAGCCCCTCTTTTTTTATAACAATTATCTAATTTTTATGGTACAATATAATATTATATAAATAGAAAGAAAGATATAGCGAAACACTAGTAAAATTATATAAGAAATTAAATATAGAATTACCCAAACCAACCGCTGTTAAATTACATTCCGGAGAAGAAGGAAATCAAAACTATCTAAAACCAGAATTCATGAAAGACATAATAGAAGAAGTGGATGGTGTAGTAGTAGAATGCAATACAGCATACGAAGGAGCCAGAAATACAACCAACAAACATCAAAAATTAATGCAAGAACATGGCTGGGATAAATATTATCAAATAGATATAACGGATAGCCATGTTAGTATTATCGCATTTCAAGGGGCATCCAATGAGAGGCTTTGGTGGAGCCCTAAAACAATTATCCATTGGAGTAGCATCCAGTAGTGACAAAGGCAAAGACCACCTAATAGAACGTATAGAATCAAGACATGGCAATCACATCATCGATGCAGCGGCAAATTTAAAATTCGGCACCAAAGACTATGAATTAATAAACATCGATAACATTTAGTATGACTAACAATTATTATTGCCAAAGACAAATTATAATATCTTATAACAAAAAAATCAAATAAGAACTTTTATAGTTCCTTTAATTATGCTATAATATAAATATACATAAAGGAGAATGCAAATGGAAGATAAAATAACAAGAATGAAAGAACTAATAAACATCCTAAATAAAGCCTCAGAATTATATTATCAAAAAAATACAATCATGATGACCGACTACGAATACGACCATCTTTATGATGAATTAGTAGAATTAGAAAAAGAAACCAACATGACACTATCCAACAGCCCAACAATAAATGTCGAACCAGAAATATCCAGTTCCTTAAAGCAAGTAGAACATCCTAGTCCAATGTTGTCATTAGCTAAAACCAAGAAAGTAAGCGAATTAGAAAACTTCCTAGGGGACAAAGAAGGCCTATTATCATGGAAACTAGACGGCCTAACAATAGTACTTACTTATGAAGACGGAAAACTTATCAGTGGTGTTACTAGAGGGACAGGAATAATAGGAGAGCTAGTAACAGAAAACGTCAAACAATTCAAAAACGTTCCACTTACAATTCCATATAAAGGAAGACTAGTATTAAGAGGAGAAGCCATAATTAAATATTCCGATTTTAACAGAATGAATGAAGAATTAGGAGATGGTTCCAGCCAATACAAAAACCCAAGAAATCTATGTTCCGGTTCCGTAAGACAACTTGATAGTAGTATTACCGCTAAAAGATGCGTTAATTGCATAATCTTTGCCCTAATCGAATCATCTACTAATATATCCAATTTAAAAAGCGAATGTTTCGATTGGCTAAAAAACCAAGGCTTTGAAGTAGTAGAACATTATAAAGTAACAAAAAACACAGTCAAAGAACAAGTACTTATGTTCAAAGAAAAAGTCAAAGAATACGATATACCATCCGATGGTTTAGTTATCACTTATGACGACATAGCATACGGTAATAGCCTTGGAACTACCGCCAAATTTCCTAAACACTCATTAGCATTCAAATGGAAAGATGAAACCGTAGCCACCACATTAAGAAAAGTAGATTGGCTCGTATCAAGAACCGGCCTTATCAATCCCGTAGCAGTATTCGACCCAGTAGAACTAGAAGGAACCATAGTATCCAGAGCCTCAGTTCATAACGTTTCCATATTAGAAGGATTAAAATTAGGAATAGGGGATACCATCATGGTTTATAAAGCCAATATGATCATTCCTCAAATAGCTAGTAATTCCACTCAAAGTGGTAATTTAGAAATACCAGATAGATGCCCTGTATGTGGCAGCAAAGCTAGTATCATATCCAATTCCGATGTAAAATATTTATACTGCATGAATGATTTCTGCAAAGCCAAACTAATAAAACGCTTAAGTCTCTTTGTAAGTAGAAACGCCATGAATATTGACGGCATTTCCGACATGATCCTAAACAAACTAATTACCGAAAAAATAGTAAACAATTATAAAGACCTATATCATTTAGATAGATATAAAGATAAAATAATAGCTTTCGATGGTTTCGGAGAAAAATCCTACAATAATATGATAAACTCTATAGAAAAATCCCGACATGTAAAATTAGCCAATTTGATATACGCTTTAGGCATACCTGATATAGGCTTTTCCAGAGCAAAACTTATATGCAATCACTTTAACAACGATTTTAACAAAATAAGTAATCTAACATATGAAGAATTAAGTAATATCCCCGGCGTAGGAGATGTTATTGCTAAAGAGTGGATTGACACATTTTCCAATCCCGACTTTATAGAGGAACTAAAAGAATTAAAAGAAGAAATAGATATACCAAAAGCATCCACTAATAGCAATAAAGATCTAGATGGTTTAACCTTCGTAATAACTGGTAGCCTAAACAAATTCACTAATAGAGATACAATGATTGAATTCATTGAGGAGCATGGTGGCAAAGTAGTTGCATCAATATCCAGTAAAGTTAACTATTTAATAAATAACGACATTACCAGTACAAGTACTAAGAATAATAAAGCCAAAGAACTAGGAATCAATATTATAGATGAAGATAAGTTCCTTGAACTAATAAAAGAAAAGTAATTTTCTTTTTCTTTTCGTCTCACACTCTGTTGCTCGTCGTTTTCTAATGCCTAAGGTCATTAGAAAATAGTTTTGAGCTAATATCTCAAAACTAATATTAGTATGTAAAAACACTTGAAAAAAGTTTTTATCTATGTTAAAATAATAATGTCTCAAAAAAGACATTATGGCCTGTTGGTGAAGTGGCTTAACACATTGCCCTCTCAAGGCAACATTCATGGATTCGAATTCCATACAGGTCACCATATATTAACAATTCAAAGACTTCATTTCTGAAGTCTTTTATCTTGCTTTTTTAATAATATAATAATATAATAAATTTACCAAGAAAAGAGTGTGCATATGAATAGTGAAACAAAAACAGTTAAAATAGCCAAAGCAATTATAACAAACAACCCGCAAAAAATAGAAGTATTTGATAATATAAAAGCCATTCATCGTCCTTTTGTATCTTCTTTTTATAATGTCCTAAAAAAGAATTTAACAGAAAACGAATTAACCAACTTTTATAATAACATATCAACTCTGACAATAAAATATAAAGATGATATATTAACTAAACTTAAATTAAATAAAGATGCAGGACATTATTTACCAGATAAAAATACTATAGAAATATTTCCAGCCAATGATTTAAATCCATATAATACCTTTAACCATGAACTATTACATATGGCTAGTAGTAGTCACAGTAATGAAGAATATCATATAGGCTTTTACCAAATAACCAATAAAGCTAATATTAGTTATGCACTAAACGAGGGATATACCGAAGCAATAAACAATCACTTTTTTGGGGCCAGTATAGCTTCATCAGGATACAAATATGAAGCAATATTATCCATTATTATAGAAAAAGTAATAGGAAAGAAAGAAATGCAAAATCTATACTTTACTGCAGATTTATATCACTTAGTAACAAAACTAAAAGAATATACAACCTATACAGCCATTGGTAGATTTTTATATAATATGGATTTGGTATTACAAAGTAAACAAAATAATACCAATAAAGAAGAAATAATTCCTCCTCTTCTAGAAATAAACTTATTTCTATATGAAGTGTTTACCAATTGGCTAATAGATTCATACCAAAAAAAAACATATACCATAAACGAAATAAATGAAGGATATCATATATTTACCAAAGCAATTAATCTTATACCCGATATATTTTCCTATGTTAGTGATGAATTAAACTATGATATTAAAGACAATACCGAAGTATATAAACAAAAAATAAAAAAACTAACCAAGTAACTTAAAAAACATAGCCGAAAATATTATAGATAAAAAAACTTGATATAATCTCCCAATAAAATAATTACGATATCTAATTTTATCATCTAAAATACTAATAACCTGCATATGAATAGACAGTCCTCCAAAAGAAATAATCATCGAAGAAATTATAACTTTATAAATGTCACTAATATTAAGTAACGATAAAGAAGATAACCCCATAGTCATTTCTAAGACTGCCTTAACAAGTACTGATAAATAATCATCCAAAACAAAAATATGACATATTAAAGTACTAACAATTAAAAAAGAAGTAACAATCCCAGATATCATAAAAAGTGTGTTTACACTTTTTTTAATACTAAGAGAAAACAAAGCACCAAAACTTTGACAATTAGTCTTTTTCGATATATAATTATCACTAGTAGGAATATTCTTATTTCTAAAAATAATGCCAATAATTATATTAGATAATATATGTGAAATAAGAATAATAATTCCATACATATTATTCTTTAAATAGAAGACACCTATTGTTTCTAATACAAATAAAGGATTAGCAAAATGACATATTAATAGAAGATGTTCAGCTTCTAATTTAGAAATAAGTTTCATATCATAAGAAGTTCTAATTGCTACGGCATTATTCGGAAATCCCGCTATTAAAGAAATAAATAGAACTAGTACAGCTTCTTTACTAATATTAAATAACTTACTAAAGAAAGAGGTAATGACTCTTGGTATATACATAATAAAATTATAACTAATTAATATATTAGAAGTAACAAACATAGGAAACATTGATGGTACAAGAGTATTAAACCAAATATAAAAAGAAGAAATAATAGTATCGGATACAAGTGACTTATTAAAAAAAATAAGTATTAAAATAATAAAAGTAACAATCACTATAATTTGGTTAGAATATTTTTTCATAATCAATTATATGATATAACATAGAAAAAAATAATAAGGGTGATATAATGAAAATAAAAAATTTTATAAAAGAAAATTACAAATTTTTAATAACACTATTAATTCTAGTAATATGCTTATATATAAAATTACCATATTATGCCATGGCTCCTGGAGGAACAATAAATATAACGGATAGGGTAGTAATGCAGAACTATGATAAAAATAAAGATGGTAGTTTAAATATGCTATATGTAAGTGAATATGAATTAACTCCTGGAACATATATAGTAGCCAAATTAAAACATTGGGATATCGAAAAAGAATATACAAGAAGAATATCAAACGAAACAACAGAAGAAGTAAAAGAAAGAAACAAAATAATGCGTGATAATTCCCTAGATATAGCCACTATGGTAGCATATACAAGTGCCAACAAAAAGATAGATATAAAGAAAAAAACAAATATTGTAATAGCCACTACTAAGGAAAACGGACTTAAAGTTGGTGACATAATTTTAAAAGCAGACAATATAGAATGCGAAGATATTAAAGAAATAAAACAAATAATATCATCTAAAAATATAGATGACACTGTAGAGTTTACCATTTTAAGAAATAATAAAGAAATGAAAGTAACAAGTAAAATATCTAACGAAAACAATACTAAAGCAGTAGGAGTAGTAATAATAACAGAATATGAATATGACCTTGATCCCAAAGTAGACATAAAATTCAAAAGTACCGAAGCTGGTGCTTCAGGAGGTCTAATGCTAACATTAACAGTATATAATGCTATAAGTGATGAAGATATCATAAAAGGAAGAAATATCGCAGGTACAGGTACCATTTCCGCTGATGGTTCAGTAGGAGAAATAGATGGTATAAAATATAAAATAATGGGTGCAGCCAAGGATAAAATGGATATCGTTTTCGTACCATCCGCTAATTATAAAGAAGCCATAGAAACAAAAGAAAAATATAATTATAAATTAAATATAATTAAAGTTGATAATTTTAATGAAGCAGTAGACTATTTAAGAAATAATTAAATATAGTACATACATATTTGTACTATATTTTTATATTATATCTTCCAAAATCATCAAAAATATATTATAATTAACTTATGAATAGGAGGATATATATGAGTAGACATAAAAAAAATTCCAATGTAGGTAAAATAGCATTGATACTATTTATAATAATAGTATTAGCATTAATAGTAGTATTTAAAGTAATACCAAAAAACAATAAGCAGCAAGAAGAATTAATGCCAAAATTAAATAATATTACCGAAGTAAATACACTAGTATCAAAGTATTCATTAGAAGCCAATATAACATATGACTATAGTGATGATATTCCCAAAGATAAAGTAATATCACAAAGTATAAAAGAAAATACTAAAATAGATAAAGGTATGAAATTAGATGTAGTAATCTCTTTAGGAAAATTAGATAAAGAAAAATTAGCTAGTGACAATATCAATGAGTTAGGCAAAGTACCAATAATGATGTATCATGGTATTAGAGAAAAAACCGCAAATAGTACAGGAACAGTAGGAGGTAACGTTGACAAAGAAGGTTACAATAGAACTCCCGAAGCATTCAGAAAAGATTTAGAATATTATTACGAGAATGGATATGAAATGATCCGTTTAGAGGACTACATAAATGGTAAAGTAACAGCATCATATGGTAAAAGCCCAATCATTATCACTTTTGATGATGGAAACGAAGATAATATAAAAGTAACAGGCTTAGATGATAATGGCAATATAATTATTGACAAAGACAGTGCAGTCGGTATACTTGAAGAATTCAAAAAAAATCACAAAGATGTTACAGTAACCGCTACCTTCTTTGTTAATGGAGGTATATTCAATCAGAGCGAATATAACGAAAAAATATTAAAATGGATGGTAGAAAATGGCTATGACATTGGCAACCATACACAAACTCACTTAGATATCAAAAAATCAACTCCTGAAAGAGTACAAAAAGAAATAGCCTATGTATATGACGAATTAGAAAAAACAATTCCTAATAAATATGTAAAAATAATAGCACTTCCATTTGGTAGTCCATATAGCAAAGATAACGCCAATTTTAAATACGTATTATCAACAAATTACAACGATAAAAATTATATTACAGAAGCCGCTTTAAGAGTAGGATGGGAACCAGAAGTATCATGTTTTGATAAAAACTTCGATAAAACCTTTCTAAAAAGATGCCGTGCCTATGACAATAATGGTAAAGAATTTGATATAGCCATGGTATTTAATATGTTAAAAAGTACCAAATATATATCTGATGGAAATCCAGATACAATTGTAATAAAAGAAACAGATAAAGATAAATTAGTTAATACAGATAAAAAAATAATCACTTACTAAGGAGGTACTAATGAAATTAAATAATAAAGGATTTGCTATAACTAGCGTTTTATATGGATTACTAATACTATTCGTTGTACTTACAAGTACATATTTAGCAATATTATCCTCTAAAAAAAATAATATAGATAAAATAACTGAAGACTTAGAAGAAGACTATTTTACTTCTAATAGTTCCAATGGTTAAGAATAGGAGCATTTATGAATAAAAAAGGATTTACTTTAATAGAGTTATTAATGGTAATAGCCATAATTGCAATAATATCCATGATTTTAGTTCCTAATGTAATCAATATGATATCTACAAATAAACAAAAATCATGTGAAAGTTTAAAAAAGAATATCATTAGTGCCACCAAGCTCTATGTAAATGAAAACAAATATGATTTAGGTTTCACTTGTGATAATACCATAGAAATCCCTATATCTAAACTAATAGAGACTGGAAAACTAGATGGTGAGATAAAAAATCCAATAAACAATGAAAATTTAACATCAAAATCAGTACCAGTAAAATTTAATTGTCAAACTAAACAATTTACATATGACTTTAATTATAAATGCGAATAGTACTTGCAATATTAAAAAAAATATAGTACAATTATCTTAGATATATTTAATAATACGTGAGGTGGAAATATGAAGTTAAATAGAAAAGGACAAACCCTTGTAGAGTATGTACTTATCATATCCTTAATTACTGTAATAGCAATAGGAGCAGTAAAGGCATTTGGAGGCTATCTTCAAGATGCCGTTACTAAAATGGGCTGTAATATTTCTGGCAAAGAATATGTTGAAGGCAAAAAAATCGGAGAGGGATATTGCGCTGGAGACGAAAATAAAGTATTTGAATAGAATATAAATCGACAAAATATTTATATTCTTTTTTTTATAATCAATATATGAGAATATATATTGATTTATTTTTTTTATTTAATATCATTATGGATATAATAATCATAACCTCTGTAAGTATATTATTAAAAAGAAATACTACCTATAAACGAATACTAATATCATCTTTATTAGGAGGATTATCCTCTCTTATGTTATTTACAAGTATAAATAGATTATTATTAGAACTAATAACCATAATACTAATGGTAATAATAGCTTTTAAGTATAAAAACATAAGATATTTCTTAACCAATATACTATATACATACATACTAAGCATCTTATTAGGAGGACTAATATATTTATTTAATTCCAAGGTAACATTAAATATCTATTTAAACTACTTAGTAATAATAATACTATCTATTGAAGTAATGACACTATATATAAAAGAAAATAAGAAAATAAAAAACACTTATAATAATTATTATAAAGTAGACATATATTTTAAAGATAAAGAAAAAATATCATTAACAGGATTTCTAGATACCGGAAACAATTTATATGATCCATATAAAAAAAGACCAATAATTCTCGTAGATAAAAAATATCAAAAAGAAGATAAATTTATTCTAGTACCATATCATACAATTAATGGAGAAGGACTACTAAAATGTATAAAGCCTGAAAAAGTATATATTGAAAAAATAGGGTATAAAACCAATTTACTAGTGGCATTCTCTTCTAGCCCTAGTACAATAAATGGTGTCGAAGTATTGTTACATAAAGACTTAATGAAAGGGTGATAACATGTTAAAACTATTAAAAAAAATATTTAGTAAATTAAATTACTTATTCTATGTTGGAAGCACAGATATTTTACCAGAACCACTAGAAAAAGAGGAAGAAGAAAAATATATAAATCTCTTTTTAAATGGAGATATGAAAGCACGTGATAAACTCATAGAACATAACCTAAGATTAGTAGTTTTTTTAGCAAAAAAATATGAAAATACAAAAATAGATTTAGAAGACTTAGTATCTATTGGTACGATTGGTTTAATAAAAGGAGTAAACACCTATCAAAATGATAAAAATATTAAACTAGCAACTTATGCTTCTAGATGTATTGATAACGAAATACTAATGTATTTAAGAAAAACTAAAAGAAAAAGAACTGAAGTATCATTTGAAGATTCACTATCCTTTGATTCAGAAGGAAATGAATTACATTTAGAGGACGTCCTAGGTACTGACAATGATATAGTTACTAAACCTATTGAAGAAGAATTAGATAAGTATATGATGTATCAAGAAGTATCAAAATTAGAAGATCGCGATAGAGAAATAATAGAATTAAGATATGGTTTAAATGGAAAAAAAGAAATGACCCAAAAAGAAGTAGCAAATATGCTAGGAATATCACAATCATATATATCCAGAATAGAAAAAAAAGTAATAAAAAAAATATCTAGTATTATTAAATTATAAATACTAGATATTTTTATAATTCCTCTTCTTCGTATAAAAACTTTCCATCTTCCTTATTAAGTGATATAGAAATAACATCACGTCTTTCAGATAACTTTTGCATAATTTCACTACTAAAACTATCATTAGCACAATTACTTAATATACAAAGCGATATTTTTACATTACCATTTTCTAAATCATTGGTTTCTAAACTTTTAATAGAAATTTTATATTTTCGTACTATTTCTTTAATAATTTTAAGTAAACTACTATCATTTTTTTTCCTCACAAACAATAGTATAATGATATAAATTATAATTAACATTACCACTTAAAAAATTAATTTTACTATTGACACTTCTTAATATAATATTAGTAAATAGTATAAGTACTGTTCCAATAGCAGCCTCAAAAATTAAGTTAGCTGAGCAAAGAATACCAATAGCAGCACTACACCATAGCGTAGCAGCAGTAGTAAGTCCCTTAACTGATCTATCATCTTTTATAATTACTAGCTCCCAAAAAACCAATACCAGCTACTACTTGAGCGGCCACTCTCGTCATATTTGACTTTGGAAAAGCAAAAGAAAACCTAACAAATAGAAAAGAACCTAAACTTACTAAAATAATAGTTCTAAGACCAATATTTCTTCTTCTATATTGTCTTTCAACACCAATGCATGCACTAAGTAAAAAACAAGCCATAATTTGAAATAAAAAACTAATATAATCTGTCCCCATATTCATCCTCCATAACAATTATAACAAAGATTAAAAATATTGTAAATAAATATAGAATAAATAATAATATTCTGTTATAATAAAAGAAAGGAAATAAATACATATAATTAACATATAAATAGGTAGGTGGTAAATATGTTATATATATGGCTTTTAATAGTAGTACTATTAGGAATATTAGAAGTTATAACAACAAATCTAATAAGTATCTGGTTTGTTATAAGTGGAATATTAACAATGATTATATCTCTTTTTACAGATAATCTATATATTCAAATAGGAGTATTTGTAATAGTGGGTGTTATATTAATGCCTATTAGTAAGAGTATATATAAAAAAATTAATACTAAAAAAGTTTGCACTAATCTAGATCGAATTATTGGTATGAAAGGAGTAGTTACTTCTGATATCACCAAAAATGATATTGGAGAAGTAAAAGTAGATGGTAAGCTTTGGTCAGCTTATAGTAGTAGTAATATTTCTAAAGGAGAATACATAAAAGTATTATCTATAGATAGTGTAAAACTAAAAGTAGAAAAATGGGAGGATTAAATATGAATGTATTAATTATTATTTTAATTTTAGTGGTATTATTCGTTATACCAAACGTTATTATCGTACCACAAGCAAGAGAATATGTAATAGAAAGATTAGGAAGTTATTTAACTACATGGCAAAATGGACTACATTTCAAAATACCATTTATAGATAGAATATCTAACAAAGTTACTTTAAAAGAAATAGTAAAAGATTTTGCTCCACAACCAGTAATAACTAAAGATAATGTTACAATGCAAATAGATACTGTAGTATATTTTCAAATTACAGATCCAAAACTATATACTTATGGAATAGAGTCACCAATAAGTGCTATAGAAAATTTAACCGCTACAACACTTAGAAATATCATTGGAGAATTAGAACTTGACCAAACTCTAACTTCAAGAGATATTATAAATTCTAAAATGAGAAGTATTTTAGATGAAGCTACCGATCCATGGGGCATAAAAGTAAACAGAGTAGAAGTAAAAAATATTTTACCACCAAGGGATATTCAAGAAGCTATGGAAAAACAAATGCGAGCAGAAAGAGAAAGAAGAGAAAAAATACTTCAAGCTGAAGGCGAAAAGAAATCTAGTATCCTAATTGCTGAAGGTGAAAAAGAATCAGCTATATTAAAGGCTGAAGCACAAAAAGAAGCCCAAATAAAAATGGCCGAAGGAGAAGCAGAAGCATTATTAAAAATAAAGAAAGCTGAAGCAGATGGTATAAAACTATTAAGAGAAGCAAAAGCAGATACATCAGTTTTAACCTTAAAAAGTTATGAAGCCTTAGAAAAATTAGCAGAAGGTCAATCAACAAAGATAATAGTACCATCAGATATGCAAAACATAGCTACTTTTGGCACCGTAATAAATGAAATGATTGATAAGAAAAAATAAAATTCAAATGGATGTAAATAGCATCCGTTTTTTATATAAACTTGACTTTTTAGTAAAAAATTGCTATTATATTCAGCACAAGGCGAAGAAGGCATAAAAATATATTGAAAAAGAATAAAATATAAATGAAAGAATATTATCGTAATAGGTATCAAAATATTGACAAAACACAGAAAAAGTGATAATATATTAAGCAATTTCAAAGGGAGGTTTTATATTATGAAATTCAAAAATATTTTATTTACATTATTAGTGGCATTAGTAGCTGTTTTAGGAGTAACAGTTAATGCCGAATCAACTGCCCCTGGTAGTTATACAGTTAGATTTAGAGACTTACATAGATTATCAGGAGGAGATTATTTTCCAGGAATGAATTATCACTTCTATTATAAGGTTAATTCAGATGGTAAAGTTATTTATTGTATGCAAAGAAAAAATGACGTTGTAGATGGAACAGAAACATATTACTTAAGTGAAGAGCTAGATGCAAAATATGCATACGTAATGGAAAACGGTTATCCAAATAAGAGTTTAACTGGTAATAATGATGAAGATTATTATATTACTGGTTTAGCTATTTGGTACCTAATTAATCCAAGTGATAGTATTTTTGCTAATTTTGATATAGCAAATGGTACATATCGTGGTCAAAGTAATACCGCAGTACAATGGATAAATAAATTAGTATCAGGAGCAGCATCTTACTCTTATACTGATCCAACTCTAAAATTAAATGCCGAAAGCAATACATTACATCTAACAGAAGATGGAAAATATTATAGAAGTGATGCTATTACAATATCAGCATCAGGAACAACAGGATATTATAGCATTAAACCATCAAATGCTCCTAAAGGAACAACTATTGTAAACAAAGATGGTAGTGAATTCACTAAAGGATTAACTTTCTATGTACAAGTTCCAGTGGCAAGCATTAACAAATTATCAACAGAATTTTCTGTAGTAGTAAGTGGTTCAGGAACAATTAATAAAGCATATTTATATACACCAACTCATTCAAGATTCCAAACAACTGCTACAATATATCCAGAAACAAAATATGTTAATGATTCAGTAAAATTAAATATTGAAAAAATATCAAAAGTAGTTATCAGTAAGCAAGATGCAACTACAGGTGAAGAGTTACCAGGTGCAAAACTTACTGTAAAAGATGAAAACGGAAATGTTGTTGATTCTTGGACATCTACTGAAGAATCACATGTTATTGAAGGATTAAAACCTGGTAAATATACATTAACTGAAGAAATGGCTCCAGAAGGTTATAAATTAAGTACTGAGACTGTTACTTTCGTTGTTAAAGAAGACGGAACAGTAGATGGAAAAGTAGTTATGTATAACTCACCTAAGAAGTCAGTATTAATTAGTAAAAAAGATTTTACTACTGGTGAAGAACTTCCAGGAGCAAAACTAGAGCTTAGAAATGAGAAAGGCGAGTTAATAGAAGCTTGGGTTTCTACTAATGAACCACATGTTATCGAAGGACTTGAACCTGGTAAATATACATTAACTGAGGTTTTAGCTCCAGAAGGTTATGAATTATCTAAAGAAACAATAACATTTACAGTAAATGAAGATGGAACAGTAGATGGTGATGTAATTATGTATAACAAGCCTGAAACTGTTGAAGTTCCAAGTACAGGAACATTTAAAACAATTACAACATCCTTAATAGGTTTACTTATTATAGGACTAGGTTCTGCATTAATATACAGAAACTATAAAAAGAATAATGGGGAAATATAATTTAAAATACCAGATTGCAGCGGGAGTAATACTTGTTATAAGTGGTACTCTCGTTTTACTATCTGATTACATAAAAGATAAAAGGGATGTTGTATTTAGTGAAATGAATTTAGCTTTATCAAATGTAGATACTACAGAAAGTCAAGCAACAACTACTACTGATGAAGAAGCTACAAATGAAAATCAAAAAGAAGAAAATAATGATTACACTTATGAAGAATATTTAGGAATAATAGATATTCCAAAAATTAGTTTATATAAAGGATTTTATGATAAAACATCAAATCTAAATAATGTTAAATTTAATTTATATGTACTTCCAGAATCAAGCTATCCTGATGTTACAAATGGTAACCTTATAATAGCGGGACATTCTGGTAACTATAATAATAGTTATTTTGCCAATTTATACAAATTAGAAAAAGAGGATACAATTACTATTCATTATAATAATAGCAAATACATATATAAAATAACAAATATATATAATGAAGAAAAAACAGGTAAAGTAAGAATATTTAGAAATAAAAATAAAACAACTCTTACATTAATTACCTGTACTAAAGATGATGATACTCATCAAACAATCTATATAGCGGAGCTAATAAGTCAAGAATAAAAAATAATATAAAAAGGGGGTGAGAAAATGACCTATTTAACAATACTTGAAAAGTTAAAAATATTACTTGATATATTACTAGATTATAAAATAATTCTAATTTTTACTATATTACTTATAATACTTACATTATTATATTTAGTAAAAATATTAAATAAGAAAAAATATATATTATCAATGATATTATCATTTATAGTAGTATTTAGTATCAGTATTATTAGTAATTATAAAATATTATCTACTACTTTTGATAACTTTACAACAATATTTTTTAGAGGAATTTATTTCCCATCAATATATTTATATATAACTACATTAATATTGTTATTAGTAGTATTTATAATGAGCATACTAAGTATAAAATTACCAAAAACCTATAAAGTAATTAATACTACTGCATTTATTATAAATAATATATTCTTAGCCATAATACTAAATATCATAGCTAAGAATAAGATAGACATTTTCTCAGTAAACTCTCTATACACTAATACTAATTTAGTAGTAATATTAGAATTAAATATGAGTATGATAATAATTTGGTTATTATCGTTAATCGTAGTATATTTAACAAATATAATTTGTGATAGAATTACTCTTAAGAAGAAAACTAAAGTACCTACTACTAACGAAATAGTTATTGATAATATTCCTTTAGAGGAGTCATCTAATAATAAAGTAGTAGAAGAACCAGTAATAGCTAGTGATGTAATTACAATTACTCCTAGTGCTAATACAAAAGAAAAAGAAAATAATGTTAAAAAAGAATCCAAAGTAACATTTAATGATATATTAAATGGAACAGTTAAAGCAATATATTATGATAATAATTCTAATAAAAATATCGATTATAATATAACAAATCCACAAGAAGAATATGAAAAGAAATATGAAAGCAATAGATTAGATAGTATTTCTTTGCAAGATGTTATAGATGAAAATCGAGTATTACCTACTATTAAACCCAATAAAGTTATAATAGAAGAACCTAAAGTAACAGTAGAAGAAATAACTAAGAGAGAAAAAGCTAAAAATATTAAAGAAAGATTATCAAATAATACTATATCATTAGATAGTTTAGTAGAACCATCTGAATTAGTAGAAGAACCTATATCAATAGTGGATACTGAAAAAGAAGATAATACTTTAATAGAAGAAAAACATACTAGTAAGTCTACATATACTTTAGAGGATTATAAAAAGATGATTGCTATGTTAAAAGAATTAAAACAATTTACTAATAGTTCAAATATTAGTGTTGATGATGCTATTAATATAAGTTTAATCAGTAATTATAGTATTGATGATTGTTTAAAATTTAAAGAAATGCTAGAAGGAAATTTAAATTAAATAATTCCTCTCACACTTTGTTGTGAGAGGTTTTTTGAAGCCTATAGTCTTCAAAAAGAATTTTAGAGCTTATAATCTCTAAAATTATAGCATAAAGAAGATTAATCACTCTTCTTTTTTTTATTTAATAAATGTAAATAAAAATGACAAGTATCTTGATTGAAACTAGTATTTATAGTATAATTAATATGAATTTAATAGAAAGAGTGATAGTATGGCAGCAAAATATGATGAAAGTTCAATAAAAATACTAGAAGGTTTAGAAGCAGTAAGAAAAAGACCAGGTATGTATATTGGATCTACTGATAAAAGAGGATTACATCATCTTGTATGGGAAATAGTTGATAACTCAATAGATGAAGCATTAAATGGCTATGGTAACCATTTAAAAATAGTATTACATAAAGATGGTTCAGTAAGTGTAACTGATAAAGGAAGAGGTTTGCCAGTAGGTATGCATTCATCTGGAAAATCAACTCCCGAAGTAATATATACAGTATTGCATGCTGGTGGTAAATTTACTGAAGGTGGTTATAAAGTATCTGGAGGACTTCATGGAGTAGGTGGATCAGTTGTAAATGCCCTAAGTAGTGTTATGGAAGTAGTAACCAGAAGAGATGGTGGAGAATACTATATCAAATTTGAAAACGGTGGTAAAGTAGTAGTACCATTAAAAAAAGTAGGAACAACAAATAGAACTGGAACCACTGTAAAATTCAAACCAGATCCTGCTATCTTTCCAGTGACAACATTTAGTTTTTCTACTATATGTGAAAGAATGCAAGAGAGTGCCTTCCTTATTAGTGGACTTACAATAGAAGTGGTAGATGAAATAGAAGGAAGAAGTGAAAAATTCTTATATGAAAATGGTTTAGAAGCCTTCTGCGAATATCTAAATGAAGGAAAAAACACTCTACATAAACCATTATGTTTTACTTCTAGTAAAGATAAAATAAACGTTTCAGTAGCTATGCAATATACTGATGGCTATTCTGAAAACATTGTATCATTTGTTAATGATGTAAAAACAAGTGATGGAGGTACTCATGAAGTAGGCTTCAAGACTGCTATTACAAAAGTATTAAATGATTATGCAAAAGCTAATGGCTATTTAAAAGGTAAAGATAAAAGCTTTGATGGCTCAGATGTAAGAGAAGGATTAACCGCTATCATATCCGTTCAAATTCCCGAAGACCTATTACAATTTGAAGGACAAACTAAAGCCAAATTAGGAACTCCTGTAGCTAGAACGATCGTAGAATCTATAACATCAGAAAAGTTAAAATACTTCCTAGAAGAAAACAAAACAGTAGCTACCGGAATAATAAATAAAGCATTAAAAGGTAAAGAAGCTAGAGAAGCCGCAAGACGTGCCAGAGAAGAAACAAGAAAAGGCAAAGATACCAAGAAAACAGAAAAACTATTATCAGGTAAATTAACTCCAGCTCAAAGTAGAAAAGCAAGTGAAAAAGAACTATTCATCGTAGAAGGAGATTCTGCTGGTGGCTCTGCTAAACAAGGAAGAGATAGAAAAACTCAAGCTATCTTACCACTTCGCGGTAAAGTATTAAATACCGAAAAAACAAGAATGGAAGAAATATTCAAAAATGAAGAAATAAATACTCTAATATATACTATTGGAGCAGGTGTCGGAGCAGATTTTAATGTCAAAGATATAAACTATGGTAAAGTAATAATTATGACCGATGCTGATGATGATGGAGCTCATATCCAGTGCTTACTTCTTACATTCTTCTATAGATATATGCGACCTTTAATAGAAGATGGACATCTATATATAGCCATGCCCCCATTATATAAAGTAAGTCATGGTAGTAAACATGTCTATGCTTGGACTAATGAAGAATTAAAAGAAGAAACAAAAGGCAAAACAAACTATAGAGTTCAAAGATATAAAGGACTAGGTGAAATGAATGCTAGTCAACTTTGGGAAACAACTATGAATCCAGAAGAAAGAAAACTAATCAAAGTAAATATAACAGATGCTGCTCTAGCAGAAAAAAGAGTATCCGTTTTAATGGGAGATTCAGTATCACCAAGAAAAACATGGATAGAAGAAAATGTTGTTTTCTCATTAGAAGATGATTACAAAATAGCTTAAAGTTTTATAAACTATACAAAAGTCAAAAAAGCAATATAAAAAATCTTGACAATCCTAGTGATATTGTTATTAATAAAATAGCGGAATCCCGCGAATTTAAAAATGATAACTATTTTAGCGAATGATAACAAATTTATAGGAATAACAAAATTAGATAATCAAAAATTATTGGTTGCACAAATAGATAAGTATTGTATGACTAAGGAAATAGAAAAATAACTTAAGGAGGAAATATGAAAAAAAGAATTCTAGGAGGAGCTATAGTTCTAATAGTTCTAATAACATCTATCCTTTTAGGAGATATCCCATTTGCTATAACAATATCATTAGTGGCATTATTAGGATTAAAAGAACTTATAGATATAAAATATAAAAATAAAGATATCAAAGCAATAAAAATATTATCATCAATTTCTATGTTATTAATATTACTAAATAATACATTGTATACTCTAGATATAAAAGTATTAATATATCTGCCAATATTAATACTAATACTTCCAGTAGTATTTTATAATAATAAAGAAAAGTATAATATAAATGATGCCTTTTATTTCTTAGGAATAACATACTTTTTATCATTTGCCTTTAGCAATATAATTACTATGCGAGAGTTAAGTATTCATAAGTGTATATATATATTTATAATATCTTTTATTACAGATACGTATGCTTATATAGGTGGTATGTTAATAGGAAGAAAACATTTTACCACTATATCACCTAAAAAAACAATCGAAGGTTCTTTAATAGGAGCCTTAACAGGTTCATTTATTGGAAGTATGTATTATCTAATGTTTATAAATGACCTATCCATTATAAAGATAATTATATTAAGTATAATATTAACTATTCTTAGTGAATTAGGAGATTTAGTCTTTAGTAGTATAAAAAGATATTTCGGTAAGAAAGATTATTCAAATCTAATACCAGGACATGGTGGAATATTAGATAGATTCGATAGTGTAATATTCGTAAGTTTAGGTATGGCACTATTACTTAGTATTTTATAAGGAGGAAAAAAATAATGGGAATAATATGGTTTATAGTAATTTTAGGGGGAATAGTATTAGTACATGAATTTGGACATTTTATTTTTTCAAAAATGTTTGGAGTATATGTATATGAATTTTCAATAGGAATGGGACCAAAACTACTTCACTATAAAAAGAAAGGTGGCGAAACAGAATATTGCCTAAGACTAATTCCAATAGGAGGTTTCGTATCTTTAGCAGGTGAAGATGCCGATGATAACAGCAAAATACCAAAAGAAAGAATGCTGTATAGCAAACCAGTATGGCAAAGATTTCTTATTATGATTGCAGGAGCAATGAATAACTTTATAGCAGCTTTTGTATTATTATTTCTAATAGGTCTAATATGGGGAAGCGTATCAACTAAACCTATCGTAGCCAATGTAAATCCAGAATATCCAGCTTTTGCTGCTGGTATAGAAAAAGGTGATACCATTCTAAAAATAGATAATCACAAAATATCAAGTTGGAGTGAAGTACAACTATATATAGGAATAAGTGAAGGAAAAGAAATGACATTCACCTTAAAAGATACTAATAATAAAATAAGAGAAGTAAAAGTAACTCCAGAGACCATTACTAATGAAGAAGGAAATAAAAGTTACGTAGTAGGTATAAGCTTAGATAATACCGTAAAACATGGCTTTACAAATGCCTTATCTTATGCTGGAAATACTACCATAGGATTATATAAATTAATGCTAACCACATTAAAACAACTTTTCGTAGGAGGAGTATCGGTAAAAGACTTATCAGGACCAGTAGGCATCTATACCGTAGTGGACTCTCAAGCAAAACAAGGAATCCAAAGTATAATATATCTAACAGCTTATTTATCAATGAATGTAGGAGTAATAAATCTATTACCATTCCCAGCCTTTGATGGAGGAAGAGTATTATTCCTAATAATAGAAAAAATAAGAAGAAAACCAATAAAAAGAGAAGTAGAAGGAATGGTAAATACTATCGGATTTGGTCTATTAATGCTTCTAATGATATATGTAACATTTAATGATATATTAAGATTATTCTAAAGAACTACTAAAGTTCTTTTTCTTTTATACATATAAAAAAGTACCAGATGGTACTTAATATTAACTATTAAAATATTTACCCTGATAAGTATCTCTTCTTACCATTTCTTTATCAATGTCATTTAGAACACAAAATTTCTTAACAAGCCATTTAGGTTCCACTAAAGATTTAATATCTGGATCAGCAGTAATTCTATGTATTACTATTTTTTCATCCAATAACTCTAATTGCTTAATAACAATATCAATATATTCATCTTTAGTCAAAATATGAAACTTCTCTTTATTATATAAAACTTCCAAAGGAGTATCCTTAACAATATTAAGCATATGAATCTTAATACCTTGAATATCAAGTTTATTAAGATGCCTTACAGTATTTAACATATCATCTTCGGTCTCATAAGGAAGACCATTAATAATATGCACTACTACATTAATATTTCTATCCCTAAGTTTTTTAACCATATCATCAAATTCTTTTAAAGTATGTCCTCTATTAATAAGAATAGAAGTCTCTTCTTTAGTAGTTTGTAGTCCAAGTTCAATAGTTAAAAAAGTTCTTTTAGATAATTCTTCTAAGTAATCTAAAGTATCATCACTAATAGCATCGCATCTAGTAGCAATATCAAGACCAATAACATTATCTATACCCAAAACACTCTCATATTTCTCCTTTAATACAAGAAGAGGAGCATAAGTATTAGTTCTAGCTTGAAAATAAGCAATATACTTAGCATTAGGCCATTTTTTAGCTAATACTTCTTTAACATCATTAAATTGTTCTACTAAACTCTTATTAGGATTACCACCAAATTCTCCCGAACCACTCTTTGAGCAGTATATACATCCACCATATCCTTTTGTACCATCAATATTAGGACAAGTAAAACCAGCATTCAAACTAATCTTACATACCTTAGAATTAAATTTATTTCTTAAGTAATAATTAAGAGTATGATATCTTTTATTATCCAAAGTATATTTAAACATCAAATCACCCAATCAATATTGTATCATAAAATAAATAAAATACATACTAATAAATGGTGATAACATGAATAATATAAAAAGATATAATATATTTATATTACTATCAACATTATCTAGAAATATTCCTGAAGTATATAGTGCTGTATTATTATATAAGATGGATTATTCTTTAAAAGATATTCTCTTATTTTTTACAGTACTCTATTTACTAGGAGCATTAACTAGTGTTATAACTATATACATCTTAAATAAAATAAAATCAAAATATATCTTAATACTATCTAGTATAATATTTAGCCTAAGTTTTTATTATATGTCTATTATGTCAAAAACAACAAAAAGCCTTCTAATATTTAGTATTATTTATTCTATAGGATCTTATACATATCATACTCTAAGACATTATTATGCTATAAAGGCATTAGAAGATAATAAAAAAGAAAATATTGGTAATATATTAATATTTACTAATATAGCTATAATATTATCATCTTTAATAGGAGGATATATTCAAAGTAAATTATCCACATTTGCCTTAGCCCTTTTTGTAGTAATATTATCTATAGTATCATTTATACCATTATTCAAATTTGAAGCAAGTATAGGTAAAGAAAAAATAAAATATCAAAAGATAGAAAAAAATAAATTAAAATTCTTTATTTTGGAACAAGCAAAAGTAATAAATCTTTCTCTGCAGCCATTATATCTATATTTATTTGTAAATAGTAAAATAACATATGTAGGAATATATAACGTCATTCTTGGCATTTCATCATGTATATTTATCTATTTTTTTACTAGAAAAGTAAATGATAAAAAATATTTTAAATATCTAAATATAATATTTTGTCTATTCCTATTATTAAAATTAAATATATATAATAAATATCTAATCTTAATAATAGGACTATTTGAAGGACTAGGTATTAAAATGTTTGAAATAGTATCATCTGAAAATATATATAATATCAAAAAAGATACTAATATAGGAGGATATCTTTTATTAGTTGAATTAATATTCTGTATAACAAGAAGCATTATGTGTCTAATAGGATATTTAATAAATGATATTAAAATAATACTATATTTAACAATAGTACTTATCTTTTTAGTTGGATTTGTTAAAAGAGATATAAATAAAGATTGCTAAAAAATGTAAAATAAAACCTAAATATTGACTAAAATCAACATTTAATATATAATTATTCTAGAAAGATGTGATTATATGAAAAGAAAGTTAATATTTATATTTATAATAATGAGTATGATACTTATTCCTAGTTATCAAGTAGAAGCTAAAACATTAAGACAATTACAAGAAGAACTTGATAAATTAGAAAAAGACTATAATGAAAATAAAAATAAAAAAAGCCTTACTCAGTCTGAGATAAATACACTAAATTCTCAAATAAATACTATTAACGCTAATATTATTAATACAAAAAAAGAAATAGCGACATCTGAACAAGAAATAATTAATAATCAAAATGAAATCGAAGCTAAAAGTAAAGAGACTGATGAACTATTAAAATTTCTTCAAATATCAAGTGGAGAAAATGTTTATCTAGAATATTTATTTGAAGCAGATTCTTATACTGATTTTATATATAGATATTCAGTAGTATCACAGCTTACCGGTCATAATAATGAATTGATGGACGAATTAGAAAGATTAAATAACGAATTAGAACAAAAAAAGAAAGAACTAGCAGAAAAACAAGTCCAGTTAGAAAATCAAAATAATGAATATAACTCTAAACTAGTAAAATTAAGAGCTAATCTAAACACTCTTGACAAAGATGGAGCTACTATTGAAGAAGATATTCGTGATAGTAGGAAAGTAATTAACTATTATAAAAGTATAGGCTGTTCACTAGATCAATCTCTTGATTCATGTGTTAATGTAGTATATGCCAGTGGTTGGAGATATCCAATTGCTTATGGTACCGTATCATCAGTATATACTGGTAAAACACCAAGAAAAGATTGGAGCGGAGAACATCATGGTATTGACTTATGGAATAGTGAAGTATATGGAATGCCAGTTTATGCTGCTGCTGCCGGTGAAGTTAGTGCAGCAAGATGGATAAGCGGTGGAGGTAATGCTGTCTATATATATCATAATGTAAATGGACAACAATATACAAGCGTATATATGCATTTATCCAAAATAGCGGATGGTATAGGACAGGGAACCAAAGTTACTAATGATACAATTATCGGCTATGCCGGAAATACTGGTGGAAATTATGGAGCTCACTTACATTTCGGTGTTGCGCGAGGCTGGCGTCTTCCTGGTTGGGATTTTAATGATAATTCAATAAATCCAAATTCAAAAGAAGTTTTATATTTTTCACCTGGCGAGTATGGAGCATATTTTTATAGAAAATAAAGGGCATTATAAGCCCTTTTTAACTAGGAGGATGTTATGAAAGGTTTAACAAAATATGAAGTAGAATATAGAAAAAATAATGGCTTATCAAATGAAGATAAAATAAAGTATACAAGAACTACAAAAGAAATAGTATTATCAAACTGTATAACTCTATTTAACATTTTAAATATATCACTATTTATCTTAGTATTAACAACAGGTTCTATTCAAAATACTTTGTTTATTGGAACTATTTTATTTAATACTATAATAGCTATATATCAAGAATTAAAAGCCAAAAAAATATTAGATAATATAAAAGTAACTGATAGTGATACTGTCGTAGTAATAAGAGATGGTGAAAAACAAACCATTAAAAAAGAAGAAATAGTACTTGATGATGTTGTTTATATATCTTCTGGTGATTCTATACTAACTGACTTAGAAGTCCTAAAGTCAAGTAGTCTAGAAGTAGATGAAAGTATAATAACTGGTGAATCAGATGCCATAATCAAAAAGAAAGATGATAAAATAATGTCCGGTTCCATAGTTACTAGTGGTAGTGGTTATGCCAAAGTAATAAGTATTGGTAAAAATAGTTATGCTAGCAATCTAATAAAAGAAGCCTCTGAAGTAAGTGATAACTCATCATACCTTCAAAGAACTATTAATACTATCCTAAAAATAGTAACCGTATTAATTATTCCTGTAGGAATCTTATTATTTATAAGTCAATACTTTCATAGTAATCAAACCTATAGCGAAGCCATACTATCTACCGTCGCGGGTATTATTGGTATGATACCAGAAGGACTAGTACTATTAACATCAATTGCCTTAACCGCCGGAGTAATAAAGATGGCCAAGAAAAATGTCATCATTCAAAAATTACACGGTATTGAAGTATTATCATGTACTGATGTATTATGCCTAGATAAAACCGGAACCATAACCGATGGAACTATGACTGTCGTTGATACCATCGTATTAGATAAAAGAGTAAATATAGCTAATATTATAGCTAACATTAATACCGAAGAAGGAAATAACTCAACCGATATAGCACTTAAAAATAAATATGGTATAAAAAATGATTTAAACGTTACTGATAGAGTACCATTTAGTTCCGCTAAAAAATGTAGTATAACCACTATTGATAACACAAAATACTATTTAGGAGCCCTAGAATATATAACCGATAAACAAATAACCGATTATGAAGAACTTGATAAATATATCCAAAAAGGATATAGAATAATTACTTTGGCTAGAGAAAAAGATAAAATAGAAGTACTAGCCTTCATAATTATAAAAGATAATATAAGACCTTCAGCAGGAGATACACTAAAATATTTCAAAGAGCAGGGTGTAGAAATAAAAATAATATCTGGAGATAATCCTATTTCCGTATCCAATATCTTAAAGCAATTAGATTTTGAAGGCTATGACAAATTTATAGCAGGACCAGACCTACCAAAAGATTATGAAGAGTTAGTCAAAGTAGCCCATGAAAAAGTAATCTTTGGCCGAATGACTCCAAGTCAAAAACAAATGGTTATTAAAGCTTTAAAAGAAGACAATACCGTATCCATGATAGGGGACGGTGTCAACGATGTATTAGGCTTAAAAGAAGCTGACTGTGGAATAGCACTTCAAAGTGGTGTTAATGCCGCTAGAAGTGTATCCGAAGTAGTATTAACAACAAGTGATTTCTCAGTATTACCAGATATCGTAAATGAAGGAAGAAGAGTAGTAAATAATATTGAACGTGTAGCGGCTATGTACCTAATAAAGACAACATATTCATTTCTATTATCCCTATTATCAATAGTATTGACATATGAATATCCATTCTATCCAATTCAATTATCATTAATAAGCTCAGTATGTGTAGGTATTCCATCATTCTTCTTAGCCTTAGAACCAAATTATAACAAAGTAACTAAAGGCTTCCTATCTAAAGTATTTAGAAATGCCCTTCCAAATGGAATGACAGTAGTAATAAACATCTTTATAATAATAATGTTTTGTACTGTTTTTCATAAAGATTTCGAAAATTATCGTTTAGTAGTGGTAGCCTTAACTGGATTTATTACTCTAAGACAACTATATACAATATGTAAACCATTAAACCTATGGAGAAAAATACTATTAATATTTTGTATAATATCATTCTTAGAACTATTAATTTTACTTCCAGACTTGTTTTTAGTTTCAAAATTTGGTATAGTAAGTATCATCTTTATTTCAGTTCTTGCCTTTATAGATACTTATATAATAGACTTTTTGCAGGAGATATATGACAAAGTATTAATAAAAGTAAGGAGTATAAAAAATGAAATCAAAGAAAGAAAAGAAAGAAAAAAACATTCCTAGAATAATATGGGTAACAGGTATATATCTAATATTAATAATAATACTTGTACTTGTAGTTATCTATAAAGTAAAATACGAAAGGTAGTGATAAAATGTTTGTCGATGAAGTATTAATAGACCTTCTAGCGGGTACTGGCGGTAATGGCTGTATGGCTTATCGAAGAGAAAAATATATCCCTATGGGAGGACCTTATGGCGGTAATGGTGGTAAAGGATCAGATATAATATTTAAAGCCGATGAAGGATTAAAAACCTTAATAGATCTTCGTTATCAAAAGAAAGTAAAAGGAAATAACGGAAATAATGGTGAAGGAAAAAACAAAAACGGCAAAGACAGTGAAGATGTCATTGTAAAAGTACCAGTCGGAACTACCATTAAAGATGCCACTACTGGAGTAGTCATAGCCGATCTAACTAAAAATAATGAACAGGCAATAGTAGCTTATGGTGGCCGTGGTGGAAGAGGAAATGTAAGTCTTTCCACTAGAAGTAATCCCTGTCCATCATATGCTGAAAAAGGTGAGCCAGGAGAAGAAAGAAGAGTACTAGTAGAACTTCGTATGATAGCGGATGTTGGTTTAGTAGGTATGCCAAGTGTTGGAAAATCAACAATACTATCAATGATATCTAATGCCAATCCTAAAATAGCTAGCTATCACTTTACAACATTATCTCCTAACTTAGGAGTAGTAAAAACAAACGATAATTCCTTTGTCGTAGCGGATCTTCCAGGATTAATCGAAGGAGCTTCTTCTGGAGCAGGTTTAGGTCACAAGTTCCTAAAACATATTGAGAGAACTAAAATAATAGCTCATGTCATTGATATGGCTAGTGAAGAGGGTAGAGATCCATATGAAGACTATGTAGCTATAAGAAAAGAATTAGAGGCATTCTCTCCTAAATTATTAACAAAACCAGAAATAATCGTTGCTAACAAAATGGATGGAACAAATGCCAAAGAAAACCTAAAGAAGTTTAAAGAAAAAATAAAAAATAAAGAAATATATGAAATAAGTGCCATAAGAAATGAAGGATTAGATAAAGTAATAGATAAGTTATCTAGTTTAACTAAAACAATAGAAAGAGAAGAGTTATTTGCAGATTCTGTACAAGAGAGTCATGTATTATATAAATTTAAAGAAGAAAAACCATTTACTATTGTAAAAGATAATGATACTTATACAATAAAAGGAGATATAGTCGAAAAACTATTTAGAATGACAAACTTTAATACTGAAGAAGCTTATGAAAGATTCTCAAATAAATTAAGAAGAATGGGTGTCGATGAAGAACTAGAAAGCTTAGGTATTAAAGAAGGAGATACTGTAAGAATATTAGATTTTGAATTTGAATGGACAAGATAAGAATATCTTAAGAGGAAAAACGGAGCCTAAGGTCTCCGTTTTAATATATAATAAAGAAAGTAGACATAGTCTACTCAGAGTATTAAACTTTTCTAACATTCTAAAAAGAGAAGTTCTCTTTTTAATTACTTATATCTTACAAGCTTAAAAGGATTATCATAAATATCATAACCATCTCTACTAATCTTTTTTACAACATCCCTAAGAAATATAGAGTTACTAATCATATTATCAAGATTAAGCTCTTTTAATATTGACTTATATACCATCATCCAAGATAAATTATCTTTATTATCATATTTTATCAAAGTATTCACCACTAGATTAATATTTTTATTCATACAATAATCTCCTTTCATTAATTATAATATAAAAACTAATTATTTAATGTAACTAAATAGGTTACAAATACTATCATAGATACAATAAATAGTTAAATACAAATATTTACTTATTTCTTTTTATTTGATATAATTAACAAGGATGGTGACTAAGATGGACTACATAACGATAGATAATTTTGAAGGACCTTTAGATTTATTACTACATTTAGTAAAAGAGTCTAATATAGATATATTAGATATTAAAATAGAAGAAATAACTGATAAATACCTAACATATATTGAAACACAAAAAGATTTAAATATTAATATATCATCATCATATCTAGTTTTAGCGGCAGAACTTATGTATCTAAAATCTAAATCATTATTACCACAAAATAAAAACAATGAAGAAGATGACGATGAAGAAATAACAAGAGAAAATTTAATCAATAAATTATTAGAATATAAAAGATACAAAGAATTAACACCAACATTTAAACACTTAGAAGAAGAAAGAAAAAAAATATATATTAAGAGTCCTGAAAAAGTAAGTAACTATATAGAAAATACCGTTAGTGGTGAAGGAACCGTTGAGGACCTAATGGAAGCATTTAAAAAATTCTTAGAAAGAAAAGAACTAGAAAAACCAATGGAAACCACTATTACCACAAAAGAATACTCTGTCAAAGAAAGAAAAAGAAATATAAAAAATATTTTAAAAGAAAAGAAAAAAGCTACTTTAGAAGATTTATTAGAAGAGTATAATAAACCATATATCGTCGTTACGTTTTTATCCGTTTTAGAAATGGTAAAAGAAAAAGAAGTAATAATAAATCAAGAAAATAACTTTGAAAAAATACTAATAGAATTGAGGAATTAATATGGAAGGAATAATTGAAGGATTATTATATGTCCAAGGAGATCTAGGATTAACAATAAATCAAATAGAAGATATACTAGAAATACCTGAAGAAGAAGCAAAAAGACTAGTATTAAACTTAAAAAACTATTATGAAGAAAATAATAGAGGATTAAGAATAAATTATCTAGGCAATACTATAAAACTAACTACTAAGGAAGAACATCAAAAATATTATCAAAAATTACTAGAAAGTCCATCTTCTAATAATCTATCAGAGTCTGCTTTAGAAGTATTAGCTATCATAGCCTACAATGAACCAATTACTAGAGGTGACTTAGAAAAATTAAGAGGGGTAGATTCAACCTATGTATTAAGAAGACTATTAGCTAAAGGACTAATAAAAGAATGTGGAAAATCAGATCTACCAGGAAGACCAATATTATATAAAACTACTGATGATTTTTTAGATTATTTTGGACTTGCTTCTATAAAAGATTTACCTAATATCGAGTTATTAGAAGAAGATAATAGTCCTAAAGACCTATATACTTCTATATATAAGGAAGGAGATAATGATGGAAGAGAGAATAATAACTAGTAATTTATTAGATGAAGATAGAGAATTATCCATAAGACCAGAGTCACTTGATGAATATGTTGGTCAAAGTGAAATAAAAGAAAATCTAAGAGTATTTATAAAATCTGCTCTTATGAGAGAAGAAAGTCTAGATCATATATTACTATATGGTCCTCCAGGATTAGGAAAAACAACTCTAGCATATATAATAGCTAATGAGTTAGGAAGTAATATCAAGACCGCTAGTGGTCCTTCAATAGAAAAAACAGGTGATTTAGCAGCAATATTATCAACTTTAGAAGAAGGAGATGTTTTATTCATAGATGAAATACATAGAATACCAAGATATATCGAAGAAGTATTATATCCAGCTATGGAAGATTACTATCTAGACATTATCGTCGGAACTGAAGGTTCATCAAGAAATATCAAGATAAATCTTCCCCATTTTACTTTAGTAGGAGCAACTACTAGAGCGGGTGATTTATCAAGTCCTTTAAGAGATAGATTCGGAATAATTGCAAAATTAAATTACTATACTGAAGAAGAACTATATCAGATAATAAAAAGAACATCAAAAGTATTAGATACTCCAATTACTGATGATGCCGCTCGTGAGCTTGCTAGTAGAAGCAGAGGTACTCCAAGAATAGCCAATAGATTATTTAAAAGAGTAAGAGACTTTGCTTTAGTATATTCAGGTGGTATTATTAATGAAGAAATTCTAAATAGTTCATTAGATAGATTAAAAGTAGATAAAAGTGGTTTAGATGAAACAGATAGAATACTACTAACCGCTATTATTGAAAGATTTAATGGTGGACCAGTAGGTTTAGAAGCTCTAGCTTCTTCTATTGGGGAAGAATCATCTACTATAGAAGATGTCTATGAACCATATTTATTAAAAGAAGGTTATATAAAGAGAACTCCTAGAGGTAGAGTAGTAACAGATAAAACATATGACTATTTAAAAATAGAAAAATAAAATATATCCCCTTAAGCCCAAAGTCTTAAGGGGTATTTCAAAGCCTAAGGTCTTTGAAATAACAATTATTTTTTTGTATGCATATTATTGAAAAATATTAAAATTAATATAAAACTATTGACAAATAAATTTTAATATAATATATTTATTATGACATTTGTGAAGAAAAAACCATATATTTAATTGCCCGATGAAACTACATATTTAAAATATGTAGCTTTTTTGCGTTGTCAGAAAGGATGTGATATTAAAATGTCGTTCATCAAAGTTGATAACATAACAAAAACTTTTAAGGTAGCCAAAAGAAATAGTGGATTGAAGGCTGCTGTAAAATCATTTTTCAAAAGAGAATACAAAGAAGTAGAAGCAGTAAAGAATATATCTTTTGAAATAAAGAAAGGAGAAATAGTAGGTTATATCGGTCCCAATGGAGCTGGAAAGAGTACCACTATTAAGATGCTTTCAGGAATACTTCTTCCCACTAGTGGTAACATTACTATAAACAATTTAGATCCTATTAAAGATAGAAAAAAATATGTAGCCAAAATAGGAGTAGTATTCGGACAAAGAAGTCAACTAGCTTTTGATATTCCAGCAGAAGACACTTTTGATTTATTAAGAGATATCTATAAAATAGATAATACTGAATATCAAAAAACAAAGAAATATCTAGTAAACCTTTTAGGTATTGAAGAAATAATAAAAAAACCAGTAAGAACCCTTTCTCTAGGAGAAAGAATGAGATGCGAAATAGCATCATCACTACTCCATAAACCAGAAATATTATTCTTAGATGAACCAACAATAGGATTAGATGCTATATCAAAAAAAATAGTAAGAGACTTTATAAAAAAAATAAATAAAGAAGATAAAGTAACAGTAATTCTTACCACTCATGATATGAATGATATCGAAGCTCTAGCTAAAAGAATTATTCTAATCGGTAACGGAGAAATACTATTTGATGGAAATATTAAAACTCTAAAAGAAAAATATGGTAGTTATAAAAATATTAAAATATTTACTAAAGATAAAATAGATAATATCAAAACAAAAGGAGTTATAAAAAAATGTAAAAAAGAAGATAGTTATAATTTTATAATAGATTCCAATATAATAAGTATATCTAATTTCCTAAGTAAACTTACCACAAAATATAATATAGATGATATTGAAATAGATAACGAAAGCATAGATGATGTAATACTTAAACTATATGAGGACTATAAATTATGAAATCATATCTAAGTTATTTCAAATTAAGATTTATAACTAATCTTCAATATCGAACCGAAGCCATAGCAGGTATATGTACCCAAATATTCTTTGGTTTAATATTTATTATGGTATATTTAGCCTTCTACGAAAGTGGAGGAAATACGCCAATGAACTGGCAAGAACTTGTTAATTACTTATGGTTTCAACAATCATTCTTTGCCCTAATATATCCCTTTGATAGAGAAAACGAATTACTTAATATGATTAAAAATGGTAATTTAGCTTATGAATTAATAAGACCACAAGATTTCTATTTTAAATGGTATATAAAGATGCTAGCCAAAAGATTAGTAGCAGTCCTACTTAGATTTATCCCATTAATAATTCTTGCAATATCATTACCATATCCATTTCATTTATCTACCCCTTATTCTATAAATAATTTTATAATGCTTATAGTAGCACTAACTCTAGGCTTCTTCTTAGTTACATCATTAAATCTACTTATGCATATTTTAACAATGTTTACTTTAGATGAAAAAGGAACCATGACAACTTATAATGTAATAGCAGAAATATTTATGGGTGGAACGATTCCTATACCATTCTTTCCATTATGGTTAAAACATATAGCAGAATTTCTTCCCTTTAGATTTATAGGAGACTTTCCCTTTAGAATATATTCTAATAGCATACCATTACAAGAAGGCTATATTCTTATTATAGGTTCTATAATTTGGATAATTATTACAATATCATTAGGATACTTAATATCAAGAGTATCACTTAGAAAGGCTGTGATACAAGGTGGTTAAGTTATATATAGAATCAATGAAACTTAAATTAAAATCCCAGTTAGAATATCGTCTATCATTTATCTTAACTTTTATTAGTCAGATAGGAGTATTCTTTACATATTACTTTATGACAGTAGCTCTATTTCAAAGATTTGATAATATAAAAGGCTTTACCTTATATGAAGTATTACTATGCTTTTCCATTATTCATTTTGGTTTTGCCTTTAATGAAACATTCTTTAGAGGTATAGACAAATTTGATAAATTCATTATTGATGGTTCTCTAGATAGACTATTAGTAAGACCTAGAGGAATACTATATCAAGTTATATGTAGTGATATGGATTTTGTAAAAGCAGCTAGAATTATACAATCATTAATAGTATTCTACATAGCCATAAGTAACTTAAATATAGAATGGAATATAATAAATATATTATTAATAATAGCAATGTTTCTATCTTCAATAATACTATTCTTTGGAATATTCCTATTAATGGCTTCATACTGTTTTATTACTATTCATGGCTTAGAAGTAAGAAACTTATTAACCGATGGTGGTAAACAAATGGCACAGTATCCAATAGGAATATTTAGAAAAGGTTTTATATTTATATTTACTTTCATTATTCCATATGCTTCAGTTAATTATTATCCTTTACTTTATCTATTAGGAAAGTCTAATAATACATTATATTTATTATCACCATTATTAATAGTAGTGTATTTAATACCATGTTTTCTATCTTTTAAAATAGGTTTAAAACATTATAGTAGTACAGGTTCATAGAAATATATTAATAGATAAATAAATGTTTAACATTGACATCACTAGGTATTTATATTATCATAAACAATAAGACAACGATAAAATAAAGAAAGGATGATATAATGAACAATATAATGGTAAGCGATAATATAAAGATAGAAAATATGATATATGAAATTAGAGGTAAAAAGGTAATGTTAGATTCTGATTTGGCGGATTTATATGGTTGCAAGAATGGTACCAAGGAAATAAATCAGGCTGTTAAAAATAATATAGAAAAGTTTCCTGAAAGATATTGCTTTAGAATTACTGAAAAAGAGTATTCTAGTTTGAAGTCAAAAATTTTGACTTCAAAAGGAGGTTCTAGGAAAGGCCATACTGTTTTTACCGAGCAAGGCGTATATATGCTTGCTACGATTTTAAAAGGTAAGTTAGCAACTTCTATAACAATTGCAATAATGGATGCCTTTGTAGCAATGAAAAGTATAATAAATACTTCATTAATAGAACAAAAATATATAAATAGTTTAGTATTAGAACATGATAATGAAATAAAATTATTACAAGAATCTTTTAATAAATTAAATACAAAAGAAAGTAATAATCATATATTTTACGAAGGACAAATATATGATTCATATTCTCTGCTTATAGATATATTATCTAAAGCAAAGAAAGAAATAATTATAATAGATAATTATGCAGGTAAAAAACTATTTGATATCATTAAAGATATTAATATCAAAGTAAAAATATATACAGAAAATATAGATAACATTTCTAAAGAGAAGTATGAAAAACAATATAATAATCTAGAAATAATAAATACTAATATATTTCATGATAGATTTATTATAATAGATAATAAACTATTATATCATTCAGGAGCATCATTTAAAGACTTAGGTAAGAAGTGTTTTGCTATTACTAAAATGGAAGATGATAATATATTAAAAGAATTATTAAATAAACTAAAAAAATAAACGTTTAACATTGACATCACTAGGTATTTATATTATCATAAACGATAAGACAATGATAAAATAAAGAAAGGATGATAAAGTGAACAATATAGTGGTAAGTGATAATATAAAGATAGAAAATATGATATATGAAATTAGAGGTAAACAGGTTATGTTAGACTCTGATTTGGCAATGTTGTATGGTTGTAAGAATGGAACTAAATCACTTAATTTAGCGGTTAAAAGACATATAAATAGATTTCCAGAAAGATTTATGTTTCAATTAACAAAAGAAGAATATTCTTCTATTTATTCAAGGTTTCAATTTGAAACCTTGAATAAAAATAATCAAAAACAAGGTCTTAATATTAAATATTTACCTTATGTATTTACTGAACAAGGAGTCGCAATGTTAAGTGCTATATTAAAAACTGATATTGCAGAAGAAATAAGTATAAAAATTATGGATGCCTTTATAGTAATGAAAAAGATAATAAATACTTCATTAATAGAACAAAAATATATAAATAGTTTAGTATTAGAACATGATAATGAAATAAAATTATTACAAGAATCTTTTAATAAGTTAAATACAAAAGAAAGTAATAATCATATCTTTTATGAAGGACAGATGTATGAATAATAGAGAATATGAAGACTTTAAAAGTCAAATAACTTCCGAAAAACTAAAAGAAAATATAGAGTTATATTACTCTAGGTTATCTGAAGTTTATAATGATAATAAGATTATTGAAGGATTAGATGTGGCCAGTAGAATAAGAAAAATTATTCAAAGAATATTATTTGATGAGGGTTGCAAATATATTTGGCTTGTTCCTATTGAAACTAGTATTGATGAATATAGTACAAATAATTTTATTGCTTATAATCCTTATAGTAAAAAAAGCTATTCATTAGTTCAATCTCCACAAATTCAAAAAGAGGCTGCCGCTATTATTTTAGGTTCTAACTTTAGATTGATAGATTGCTATCGTGGCGAAAAAACAGATACAACACATGCAAACATATTTCAGCAGATTGATGTAGAATTTGCAAATAAAACAGAATATGAAATTAGAAAAGTTGGCAAGAAAATTATCGAAGAATGTTTTAAAGAAATTTTGAACATTGATATTAATATTGTTGATGCTTATTCTTATAGAGAATTAGTAGAACTATATGGTACTGATAATCCAAATCTTGGATTGGGATTTAAGATATGTAAAATTGAGAGACAATATTTCCTACTTATTCCCAACGAATATTTGTATAGTGTATACAAAATGGTTAATAATTTTAATTTTTGTTATCTTGATGGTAATAGATTGATGTTTAAAGAAGGAATGAAAATAAATGATATAAGAATAATGAGAAATGAATTTATTAACAAGTTTAGAGATAATATTAACAATAATGCTTTATATGGATATTGGGTTGTGAATATGCCTTATGCTGAATGTAAAAATGGTATTTTAAAACCTACACACCATATAATGAGTATGCCTAGTATTGCTCATGAAGATAATAATTTTTCGTTTGATAATTTAAGCGATAGTGAATTATGCAATTTGAATTGTAATAGTTTTGATTTAATTATTTGTAATAATTCTCATGCTGTTGAAGTTTTAGGTGGAGATGAAAGAATTAGTGATTTTTCCCTTCAATATAGTGCAATTAAGCGACTTGGATATAATGCTGAGCAATATGCTTATTTATTGGAGACGTTAAGATTTAATGAAAATCATGATAAAAAAAGATTAGGTGGTTTTGCCATCGGAGCAGAAAGATTAGTGCAGTTTTTAATAGGATGCTATGATATGAAATATGTTCAACTATTTCCTACTAATTTACCTGATGGTATATTAACTCATGCTACTAGTATTGAAGATATGAAAACTAGAAGGAAAAAGTTATGATAGTTGGTATAGATATAGATGGAACAATAAATGATTTGCATTCAGTGATATTGGAATATGGTAGATTATACAATCAGACGATTGTTAATGGTACCATTAAAGATGAAAATGCCTATTATATTAAAGATATATTTGCTTGGAATGCATTAGATTACGATAAGTTTAAATGGATAGTACAAAGTGATTTGGTAAATAGAATTAAAAGTAGAAATGGTGTAGCTTCATCTTTAATTAAATTAAAAGAACATGGTTATAAAATATATATTATTACTGGAAGAAAGAAAAATGAAATGAATGATAGGAATGTCGAAACTAAACAATGGCTTGATAATAATATGATTCCATATGATAAACTTATTTTTGAAGAAAACGATAAAGGTGTAGCTTGCTATAAAAATGGTGTTGATATATATGTTGATGACAGTATTAAACATTTAGATAAAGTAAATAGGTATGGAGTAAAATGTTATTTATTTGATAATATTTATAATAGAAATGATAGTTATTATGAAAGAGTATGTTCTTTTGAAGAATTGTGTGATAAAATAATAATAGGAGGAGAGTTATGATTAGTTATATTTTTAGTGGGTTTGATGTTAAAGAACATTTTGGAAATGATGTTAGTGAATATTTTAAAAAGGATATGAAAGAATGTAAAAGTATTACTTTTATACCAGGAAGTTTTGAAGATTTAGATAAAGTTAAAAGATATGTTTCTACAGATGTAGAATGGTTTAAAGAAATTGGTATTGATTTAGAAGAAGTAAATATTTTAGATGATAATACTAAAGAAGATGTTATGATAGATAATATTAAGAATGCTGATATTATATTTATTATGGGGGGAGATACTCAGAGGCAAAACTTATTTTTAGAAAGATATAAATTGAAAAAGTTGATTAAAGAAGCTAATGGAATAGTGATAGGTGTTAGTGCAGGCGCTATTAATCTTGGTGTTATTTCTCTTTGTTCAAGAGATCCAGATGATGGCGTAAATGAGACCATTACTTATAGAGGAATAGGAAGAATTGACTATACGATAGAGCCTCACTTTGATTTAAATAATTTAGACCTTTTGAATAATGAACTATATCCTATTTCTAATAATATTAAGATATATGCTCTTCCAAATGATACAGGCGTTAGAATAGTTAATGCTGATTATGATATTATTAAGGGTGATTTTTATTTAATATATAAAAATGGAGTAGAAAAATTATAAGCTATGTTTTTTAAGTATTTGTTATTTAGATATAATTTATTTAAGTATAATCAAGAATATGTTTTACCATATTTTAAAAAAATGAATATTATGGAAAAGAAAAACTTCATTAATCAAATTAATATGGTACCATGGGAAAAGTGTTTGAAGGCATTAGAAGATAAGAATGTGTTAAAAAATCCTTTGCCTATTGATCATGAGGATATTAATGATTTTAGTATTGATGATAGGAGAGAATTGAAAAAAATAGGAGAAGATAATATTAATAGATACGCAGTTCTTTTACTAGCGGGTGGTCAAGGGACTCGACTTGGTTATGATGGGCCTAAAGGCACCTATAAATTGGATATTGGTGATAATGATACTTTCTTTTCTTTATATATTAAAAGAATTATCTTATTTGAGAATGAATATAATGTAGTTATACCTGTTTATATTATGACTAGTATTGATAACTACGATAAAACAAAAAAATATTTTGAAGATAATAATTATTTTGAAAAAAAAGATAGTATTATAATCTTTAATCAAGATGTTGCGCCCTTATTTGATATTAAAGAAAAAAAGATATTAATTGATGATAATAAGATTTTAATGGCTTCTTGTGGGCATGGCAATGTTTTTAAAGCAATGAGAGATAATAATATTTTTAAAGATTTGCAAAATAGAAAGATTAAATGGCTATTAATTACTGGTATTGATAATATATTAATGAAACCTGTAGATTTATTTTCATTAGGACTTATCATTAAGCATGGTAGTAGTAGTATTGGTAAATCTATATGCAAGTTAACACCCGAAGAGAAAATGGGAGTCTTTTGTAAGAATAATAATATGATTGATGTTATGGAATATTCTGAAATTGATGAAATGGTTTCAAAAGCAAGAGATAAAAAAGGAAATCTTATATATAATGATGCACATTTACTATGGAATATTTATGATGTAGATAAGGTTAGAAAAATTGCAAATAAGAATGTTCCTTATCATAAGGCTTTAAAGAATATTTCTATGAATCTTGATATTGGAAATGTCTATAAATTGGAGAGCTTTATTTTTGATTATTTTCGTTACTTTAATGATATGATTATTTTGAGAGTAAATAGAAATGAAGAGTTTGCTCCGATTAAAAATAAAAGTGGAACGGATTCTCCTGATACCGCATATAAATTATATACTAGTTATTATGATGGGATTGGGAAGAAATGAGATTGTGATAATTTTTATTTTAGATGGAGGTATTAAATGAACATTCAAATAACTGGTGCTAGTGGAAGTGGAAAAACATATTTGGGACGTAAACTTGCAAGAAAAATTGGATGTGGGTTTGTTGATGTTGATGATTTAATATGGGTATGGGATGATAATATACAACCTTATACAATGCCTGTTTCTACAGAAGTGGCTTGTGAGAAATTAAAAAAATTTTTATTAAATAATGAGGGAATTGTTGCTAGTGGTATATATTATCCATGGTCTGATAAACTGATAGATTATTTTGATTTATTAATTGTCGTTGAAACTGATGATAAAATAAGAAAAAAAAGACTTATTAAAAGAGAATATAAAATGTATGGTAATAGAGCAAAAAAGGTGGAGATATGTTTGAACAGTTTAATAGGTTTTTAAACTGGGCAATGAGTTATGAATATTCTCAATCAATATCTGGAAGTAGATTTGAAACAGATAAATGGGCACTTAAGTTTGAAGATAGGGTTTTATATATTGATGGTAGTTGGCCTCTTTATAAAAAAATGATGGTAATTCAAAAGAAACTTCGAAGTTTGAAATAATTATTAACTTAATTTGTTAATTATAATTGGTAATTATACAGAATATATGAATTAAGGTGATTAGTATTCTGTAACAAGAGTACTTTTTCTTATACTCCACTATGACATTGTTATGAGGAAGACTCTCTTTAAGAGGCTTACTCATACCCTGGAAGACTTATTTTATATAAGGCTGAAAGGGCAATAAATATATAAATATAATAAATTAACTAGATTTTTATTATAAAATTCGATAAAATAAAGAAACATGATGTGAATATATGTATTTAATAAAGGCCTATTGATTAAATTTAGTAAAATATAAATGGTATAGTAGGCCTCAATAAATCAGGTAAATCTAATAAAGTAGATGATGTAAGATAGCTACTAATAGGATAGTCTATGAATAACCTTAGAAAATATAGTTCACTAGATGTACTATTCTCAGATAATGATAGTAGAAGACACTTTAATAGTGATTAGCTACATTAGAATTTAATGAATACTTATCAATAATGAAAAACATAAAATATTAACAAGAAAACAATAAAAAATAAGGTAGGTCATAATATAGACTTATCTTTTAATCATTTTTGTTGAAAAATTACTCTTTTTATGATAAAATAAAATCGATTTGGGGGAATCAAACATGAATAAAGAAATAGAAAAGCCATCAAAGATGGGACTAAATATGAACTTTTATAGTGAAGAGGCAAAAACAACTGCAAAACCAAACGATACCGAATATGGATTCTTATATGAAAGAAATAAAAAGTATATGAACAATATAGCTATTACATTCGGTGGATTAAAAGTAACATACGAAGAGTTACACACAAAAATAGATGAATACGCCAAAGCACTATATAAAAGAGGAGTAAGAGAAAATGATATAATAGCACTATCAGTAGCCAATACACCAGAAGCAATATATATATCTTATGCATTAAATAAATTAGGAGCAATAATATGCCCAATAAATCCTTTAGATATGGATTATAAAATAATGCAAGATTTAAAAGTAGTAAGACCAAAAATGTTCATTGGAATAAATGATTCATATAAGAAATTTAAAAACGCTAGTAAAGATATGGATATAGACGTAATTCTTTTTCCAGCAGTTAGATCACTTGACAATAACATAATAAAAACACTATATGGAGCAAAGCAAATAATAAGTGGAAATGTCTTGTTATCGCTAGATAGTAAATTAGATTACGTTTTAAAAAAAGGAAAAAGTTTTGAAGATGCAATTTATCCAATTCATAAAGATGAAAAAATTGGTGATATAATGTTCACTGGTGGTAGTAGCGGTACACATAAAGGAGTTATGTTAAGTGAAAATGGTCTAAATTGTGTCACAAAGTCATTAGATTATGTAACCGAGTTAGAGCCAGGAGAAATATTTATGGGTAACCTTCCAACTTTTATGGCCTTCGGTAAATTAGCAATGCATTATGCATTATGTAAAAGTCTTAATGTAAATTTAACCCTAAAAGCATTACCAAAAGATTTTAAAGAAGAGTTATATAGAATAAAACCAGCAGGAGTTTTTGCAGGACCAATTCAGTGGGAATGTTTCCTAAATAGTATTTTTGGAGAAATAAGTAATAAAGATGAAAAAATAGACTTTTCATTAAATCAAAACACTGACTATATAAAATATCTAGAAAGCCTAAAAGCAATGTTAAGAAAAGCCGATACATCAAAGCTAGATCTATCTTGGCTAAAAATGGGAGTATCAGGAGGAGAACAATTAAAAATGTTTACTGAACTACTATGTTCTACAGTATTTGAAGAATTAGGAGCACCAGATGTTTTATGGAATGGTCTTGGTATGACAGAAATGTGGGCTCCAGTAGCAGTAAAAATGGGTAAGAAAAACACAAACGGAACAGTAGGGGCAGTAATTCCATATAATAATCAAATGATCATAGATCCAATAACCAAAGAAGAATTAGGAATTAATAAAGAAGGATTACTTTGTGTAAATGGTCCTGGAATGATGATTGGATATTATAATAACCCTGAAGAAACAAAAAACTCTTTTATTGAAAAAGATGGTGAAAAATGGTTATTAACAGGTGATATAGCTAAAATATTACCAACAGGAGAAATAGAGTATATAGATAGGGCAAAAAGAAGCTTTGTTTGTGGTATTGAGAATATATACCCTCAGCGTATTGAAAATTTATTAAGTCAAATACCAGAAATAAGAGAAAGCATAGTTACCAAAGTAAAAGATAATGATTTACAATATGTACCAAAATATCATATTAGTATATATGATCAAAATTGTGATATAGAAAAATTACAAGAAAAAATAGAATTATTAATAAAATCTACTTTAGGAGAAAACAATTTACCACGTTTTTATGACTTCTATTATGAACCATTATTAAGAACAGCAAATGGTAAACTAGATCCTAAGCCATATCAAAAAGAAGATAATGAAAAACATAAAATATTAACAAGAAAAAAATAAAAAAATAAGGTAAGTCATAATATAGACTTATCTTATTTTTTGTGTTATACTTATAAAAAAATAGGGAGTGATATTTTATGCTAGGAGCTTGTTTTTCAATAAGTGGTATAATATTTGTAACAATTTTTATGATTACATTTTTTTCAAAGAGCAATATAAAAACCAAAGAAACAAGACTTTATGGTATTCTTCTTCTAATAACTTTCTTTGGAACATTTATTGATATATTTAGTTTCATACTATTCAAACTTGAGTTTGATGTCAATTCATTTTTATATAAATTTTTTGCCAAAGGAATGTTAGTCTATTTTATTGCTTGGATTTTTATTTTTACAGAATATATATATGAAATATCAAATAAAAGTATTTTAAGATTTAACATTAAACTATATAAAATTGTTTTTGCTTTATCTTCTATACTAGTAATTTTAATACCAATAAAATTCAAGAAAACCCCTTCAGCAATCTATCCTAGTGGAATTGGAGTAAATGTTACATATTTTTTAGTTGGTCTTCTCCTATTGGTATCACTGATTTTAAGCTTTGAAAACATAAAAGCAAAAAACAAGAAAAAGTATATACCAATTTTCTTAGTTATAACAATGCTTGCTTCCGCTACATTAGTTCAAAAGTTTTTTCCAGATTCCTTCCTGATAAATTTCTCATTAGCCATAGTAGTTTCAGTAATGTACTTTACCATAGAAAACCCTGATATAAAAACAATCGAAGAAATACACAGAGCCAAAGAAATCAGTGACAATGCCAATGAAGAAAAAACTATGTTCTTATACAACATGACAAGTAATATAAGAAGTATAGCAAAAGATATAAATACTTCAGCAGATAATATATTAGATGAAACAGATAATGAAAAAGTAAATATGGAAGTCATAAATGACTCCGCAAGAGATATAAAAGGAAATGCTGCTAAATTTACTACTATGACTAATGAAGTATTTGATATATCAAATATCGATAGTGCAGGTATAAAAGTATATAATAGTAAATACAATATAAAACTATTACTAAAAGAAATAAATCAAAGATACAAAAATAAAGCTAATGCTAAAGAATTAAAGTTCATAACCAATATAGCAAGTGACTTACCAGAATATCTATATGGTGATAGCGTAAGCTTAAAAAAAGTATTAACTATATTATTAGATAATAGTATTAAATATACAGAAAAAGGTTATATTGAATTTGATGTTAATACAATAATAAAAAATAATATCGTAAGACTAATAATAACTATTGAAGACTCAGGAAAAGGTATGACAGTGGAAGAGTTAAATAAATCATTTATAAAAACCAATCAAAAAGATGAAAGGGATAATATAAGTAATAATTTATATAATGCTAAAAGATTAATAACCTTATTGAATGGAGCTATCATACCAAATAGTATTTATAATAATGGTACCACTATGAAAATAGTATTAGACCAAAAATATGTAGAAGAACAAGATGATTTAGATAAATATGAAGATATGATAGATAAGAAAAAAATATTACTAATAGATGATAATGAAAATAGTGAAAAATTATTCAAAAAGATTCTTAATAATACTAATATAGAAATAGTTAGTGTTAAATTAGGTAAAGAAGGACTAGACAAAATCAGAAATAAAGAAAAGTATGATTTAATATTATTAGATGAAGAAATGTCACCATTAGATGGCCATGAAGTAATGAGAAAGCTAAAACAAATAGCGGGATTTAATACTAAAGTAATATTACTTACCAAAACAAATAAATATGACTATGATGATGAATATATAGAAGAAGGATTTGCAGATTATCTAATAAAAAGTTCTAAAAAAGAATTAATAAAGAATAAAATAAATAAATATTTAAAGTAAAAGTTATAAAACACTTTACAAAAAGTAAAATATAGTGTATTATTAATATGTTCCTTGAACTTTGTTATCGGTACCTCTTACCATAACTAGGTTAAAGGTGAAAATAAGATAAGGAGGAAATAAAAAATGGCATTAAATAAAAATGAAAAAGCTAAGTTAATTAAAGAATTTGCTAGAGATGCAAAAGATACAGGATCTCCCGAAGTACAAATAGCAATTCTTACAAAAGAAATTAATGCTCTTACAGAACATCTAAAAAACAACAAACAAGATAAAGCTTCTAAAAGAGGACTTTTAATGAAAGTTGGTAAAAGAAGAAGTTTACTTAACTATTTATTAAAAACAGATGTTAAGAGATATAGAGACGTAGTTGCAAAACTAGGTTTAAGAAAGTAATAATAATTAAAAGTAGGCACTCTTTTTTGAGTGCCTTTAAATTCGCTTTTTAAATAAATATATATATAATTTAAATAAAAGAAGAGGAGTAAAAATATGGAAAAAAAAGTATTTAAGTTAGATTTTTATGGAAGAGAAATAATAGTAGAACATGGACAAGTAGCTAAGCAAGCAGATGGAGCAGTACTTGTAAGATATGGTGATACTGTAGTGTTATCAACAGCTGTAGTAAGTAAAACAGCAAATTTACTATCAGACTTCTTTCCACTTATGGTATTATATCAAGAGAAACTATATTCTGTAGGTAAAATACCAGGAGGATTTATTAAGAGAGAAGGAAGACCAACTGATGCCGCAACACTAGCAGCTCGTATGATAGATAGACCACTAAGACCATTATTCCCAGAAGATTTCAAAAATGAAGTCCAAATAGTAAACACAGTGTTATCAGTAGATCAAGATAATTCACCAGAACTTACAGCATTATTTGGATCATCATTAGCAACTTGTATTAGTAAGATACCATTTAATGGCCCAGTAGCAGCAGTTAAAGTAGGTAGAGTGGGTGGTAAATTTATTATAAACCCAACAGTTGCTGAAGCCGAAGTGTCAGATATTGATCTTACCGTAGCAGGAACAAAAGATGCTATTAACATGGTTGAAGCTGGCGCGAGAGAAGCAAGTGAAGATGATATGTTAGAGGCTCTATTATTTGGCCACGAAGCTATAAAAAAACTAATTGCTTTCGAAGAAGAAGTAATCGCATCTATTGGCGAAGAAAAGATGGAATATGACAAATTAGAAATTACTGAAAAGTTAAGAAACGAAGTAGATAGTATTGTTAGAGAAAGATTAGATAAAGCTTTAAGAATTAAAGATAAACTAGAAAAATATAATACTATTGATAGCCTAGAGGAAGAAGTAGTAGAGAAATATAAAACTGAAAACGAAGATAATATGAAACCAGAACAGTTAAAAGAACTACTAACAAAAGTAGCACTAATATTCCATGGTATAGAATATGAATTATTTAGAAATATTGTCGTAAAAGAAAAGAAAAGAGCCGATGGACGTGCCATGGATGAAATAAGACCATTATCTACAGATATAGATCTTCTTCCAAGATGTCATGGTAGTGCTTTATTTACAAGAGGAGAAACTCAGTCTTTGGCTACAGTAACATTAGGAGCTTTAGGAGAACATCAAATATTAGATGGTCTAGGTATTGAAGATACCAAAAGATTTATGCTACATTATAATTTCCCAGCATTTTCAGTAGGGGAAACAGGAAGATATGGTGCTCCTGGTAGAAGAGAAATAGGCCATGGTGCCTTAGGAGAAAGAGCCTTATCTTACGTAATACCTTCTGAAGAAGAATTTCCATATACCATAAGAGTAGTAAGTGAAATTCTAGAAAGTAATGGTTCATCATCTCAAGCCACAATATGTGCTGGAACAATGGCTCTAATGGCCGCTGGTGTACCAATAAAAAAACCAGTAGCAGGAATAGCTATGGGATTAATAACACATGAAGATGAATATACAATACTTACTGATATTCAAGGAATGGAAGATCATCTAGGAGATATGGACTTCAAAGTAGCGGGAACAAAAGATGGCATTACTGCTCTTCAAATGGATATCAAAATAGAAGGAATAAATAGAGATATATTAAAAGAAGCTTTAGCTCAAGCAAAAAAAGCTAGACTAGAAATATTAGATGTAATTACAAAACAAATAGAAAAACCAAGAGAGGATGTATCTAAGTATGCTCCTAAGACAGAAACATTTATGATAAATCCAGATAAGATTAAAGATGTTATCGGTCGTGGTGGAGAAATGATTACTAAGATAATATTAGAGTGTAGCGGCGTAAACACAGTAAATGACATAAACGCTGTTAAAGTAGATTTAGAAGATGATGGAAGAGTAATTATATATCATACAGATAGAGATATAATAAATAAAACAGCTGAAAGAATAAAAAATATAGCTAGAGAAGTAGAAATAGGAAAGGTGTATACAACAAAAGTAGTAGATGTAGAAGACTTCGGTATCTTCGTAGAATTATGGCCTGGTTGTGAAGGACTTATTCATGTATCACAATTAGATACAAAGAGAGTAGAGAAACCAAGCGATATGTTCAAAGTAGGAGATGAAGTAATAGCAATAGCTACAGGATATGACAAAAAAGGCAAGCTAAATCTATCTAGAAAAGAACTATTAAAGAAGTAAAAATACTTCTTTTTTATATAATAAAAAAATAGTCAAGTATTAAACTTAACTATTATACTTATCATTAAATAATTTCAAAACATTATTAAATTCTTCTCTATTTTCAAGCCCAACTATATATTCTTGATTATTATCATTAACGAGCCTTCTAATACAAAAGTCACTAGGATCATCAAGATTAGATAAAACAACATAGCAATTATTATTAAAATTAATCCTATCAATTTCAGTATACTCAATACCATTTTCTAAAGTAATTACATTATATTCTTTTTCTTCATTCATTTTCTAATACCTCTACCATCAACACTTTTCAATATAGCTTCCATATCAATAATATTATTAGTTTCATCTTTTTGATATTCTTCAATCATTTTAATCATATCATCATTAGCAATATCATATCCTAATTCCTTAAGATAACCTTTAAAACCATCCTTTAATAAATCAGAATATTCAAAAGTAGGATCATTTTTAACAATATAACTAAATGCCTTATCAAAAACTTCTTTCCTATATGGAGCATTAACTATATTAGTAGCCGCTAAAATAGCACAACGCATATCAGTTTCAGACTTTTTAGCAGCCTCAGTAATATGTCTTGTTAAATTAGCATAATTAAAATTAACATATTTTTCTCCAGTATCAGGATTATTACCATAAGTTTCAATTATTTTATTAGCTTCATCCCCATTTAATCCCATTAAATCTTCATAATATTTAATTTCTTTTTTAATATCCATCTTTGTATCCTTAGATACATCTATTACAACATTATTACTATTAGTAACAACTTTATTAACAACAGTTGCTATTCCGGCAGTAAGAACATTAGTAACAACAAGTAGTGTTACAATTGCTCTTTTAAATTCACTGTTTCTTTTCTTTTTTTTATTATGACCATATTCATGAGTAACTGTAGTATCTTTACTACTACTATTCCATGCTCGATCATAATATTCTTGATTTTCCATTCTTTTGGTTCTAGCATTTTCATTAACGAAATTAATAAATACATTATCTAAATCAGAATCATTTCTTTCCATACACTCACCTCTATTTTAAGTATATATTTAAATATAAAATAAGTCAATTATATTTACAAATTTAGCATTTAACATGTAAATATAATATCTATAAAAAATAATAAAAACATATTGTATTTTAAAAAAAAGTATGATAAAATTATAGAGAATAGGAGAGATATATATGGCACTAAACAAACTAAAAAAATTCGTAAGCGAGGAAGTAATGAGTGACGAACTAGCAGAAGATGAATACTACGATGCTGAGAATGTTACTGTTCCTAATAGTGGTAAAATGATTCTTTTAGAACCTCGTGCTTATTCTGAAAGTCAGCAAATAGCGGACCATTTAAAGAAAAGAAATACTGTTGTTGTTAACATGAAAAGAGTAACACCCGATCAAGCTAAAAGAATAGTAGATTTTTTAAGTGGCACTGTATATGCAATTGGTGGAGACCTTCAAAAAATAGGTGGAGGAATATTTTTATGCACACCTAAAAATGTAAATGTTGAAGGAACTATTTCAGAAGAAGAAGAAAAAGGAAAAAAGAAAAACGATATTGACTTAGAATGGTAGAAGGCGAAAGGTGACTTTTTATGAAGAGGTTTACTATCGTTAATAACGGATATAATGTCGATGAAGTAAATAGATTTATTGACGTCGTTATTAAGAGATTAGAAAAATTAAATAGTGATAACGCTCTTATGCAGATGAAAATCTCTTCATTAGAAGAACAACTGCAGAAAAGCAAAAAAGAAGAAGTTAATTTAGGAGAGGCTATTGTAGCCGCTCAAAAAACAGCAGATAGAATAAAATCTTTAGCTCGCGAAGAATCAAATATGATAGTGGAGGAAGCACGAAATAATGCTAATGCTATTGTTCATGAGGCACTTCTAACAGCTGAAAAGACCGAACATGAAGCTATGATTCTAAGAAAAAATATTACTGTATATAAAAATAGAGTAAAAAATATAATAAAATCTCAACTAGAAATAGCAGAAGATTTAGATAAATATGATTTAGATAATTAAGTACCAATACTGGTATTTTTTTCTTTAATGATATTGAAAAAATAATAAAAAAAAGTTATAATTAATATATGGTGAAAAGGAGGTACTAGTGGTGATAAAAAATGTATTTATGGAAGTATTACCAGACGTATGGCCAATGCTTATAATTATCCTAGTAATAATAGTTAGTCTTAGATTAACATATTTAATAACAAAACATAAAAAATTTCAATTACATAAGGAGATAATTTATCTCTTAGCAATAATATATTTATTATGTTTATTCCATGTAGTAACCTTTCAAGATAGTAATTATGGAACATCTAATTTCACACCATTTAAAGAAATATTTAGATATGACATAGGTTCACATAAATTTATGCGTAACGTCATGGGAAATATAATATTATTTATTCCATATGGTTTTTTAGCATCATATCTACTTAACAATAAAAAATTTAGTGTAATAACAATACTTACAGTAATAGCTTCATTGACTATTGAAACTGTTCAATATTATATAGGAAGAGTTTTTGATATAGATGATATTATTCTTAATGTTATAGGAGGAATAGTAGGATTTCTAGTATTTATAGGTCTAGACGCTATAAGAAGTAAAATAAAAATCTTTAGAAATGATACAGTATTAGATATACTAATAATAATCTTTTTAGTATTAATAATAGTATATTCATTTAATATTAATATATTTAGTATATGGGGGTAATAATCATGTTTGAAATATTTAATGAGACAAATAAAGAAATAAAAGAAATAAACAAATTACAAGAATATATGGAATTTGTCGTGAAAAAAATGGATTTATCCAACGCTTCATTTAATATAATATTTGTGAGTAATGAAGAGATACACAATATTAATAAAGAATATAGAAACGTTGATAGAGTCACAGATGTTATATCATTTGCTCTAGAAGACAATAAAGATATAACTTATGATAATTTTAGATTACTAGGTGACATATACATAGCCATTGATGTAGCTTATGAGCAGGCAAAAGAATATAATCACTCAGAAGAAAGAGAAGTATGTTTTCTAGCAACTCATGGCCTTCTGCATTTATTAGGATATGATCACATGAAAGAAAGTGATGAAAAAATAATGTTTGGAAAACAGGAGGAACTATTAAATGCCTACGAGATCAAAAGATAAAAGAAGTTTTTTAACTAGTTTCATGGATTGTATTAATGGTTTAGAATTTGTCATTACAAATGAGGAAAATTTTAGGCGTGAAATAATTATTGGTATCATAACTCTAATTTTATCATATATATTAAAAATATCTCAAACAGAATATATTATAGTTCTAATCATGATAGCATTAGTATTAACTAGTGAAGTAATAAATACCGCAATTGAAAAAACTGTTGATTTATATACCAATAAATATAATGAAACAGCAAAGATAGCTAAAGATGTATCTGCATTTGCAGTACTTCTAATGTCCATATTTGCATTAATAATAGGCATTATAATATTTGGCAGTAAAATAATAAATATCATAGGAGGATAATATGGAGGAAAGTTTAAAAAGATTATTAAAAAATAGCTATAGTCCTTATTCAGGATTTAGAGTAGCATCAATATGCTTAATGAAAGATGGAAAAAGCTTCGGTGGCGTAAATGTAGAAAATGCCTCTTATGGAGCAACAATATGTGCCGAAAGAGTAGCCATTACATCCGCTATTGCCAGTGGATATACAAAAGGAGATTTTAGCAAATTATATGTTATGTGTGACAGTAGTAGAATAGCTTCAAGTTGCTTTATCTGTAGGCAAGTAATAAACGAATTTTTTGATAAAGACTGTGAAGTAATATTATATAGTAATGATGGCGAAAAAGAAATATATACAGTAAGAGAATTGTGCCCATATCCATTTGGAAGCTCTGATTTAAATTAAATAATTAAATTCAAAACATCTAATAATAGATGCTTTTTTCTTGTTTATTTATTTCTAATATGATACAATAAAAAAGAAAGAAGGAAACAAATATGAAAAGTGGATTCGTGAGTTTTATAGGAAGACCAAACGTTGGAAAAAGTACATTATTAAATAGTATATTAGGTAAAAAAGTGGCTATCACTTCAGAAAAACCACAGACAACAAGAAACATGATTCAAGGTATATATAATGATGAAGATACTCAAATTGTTTTTGTAGACACACCTGGTATTCATAAACCACAGAATAAATTAGGAAAAGTATTAAACAAACAAGCTTATTTTACAATCAATGATGTGGATATAGTAGTAATGGTAGTGGATATTACAGAAAAAATAGGTAAGGGAGACAACTTCGTTATAGATATTTTAAAGAACTTAGATGAAGATAAACCAGTATTCTTAGTAATAAATAAGATAGATAAATTACCGCGAGAAGAGATATTAAAAAAGATAGATGAATATCAAAAATTATTTAACTTTACAGAAATAATTCCTGTATCTGCTAGAAAAAAAGACAACGTAGATAGACTAATTGAAGTATTAAAAAAATATTTACCAGATAATATAAAGTACTTTGATGATACTACTGTTACTAGTAGTTCACCATCATTTATCATATCAGAATTCATAAGAGAAAAAGTATTAGACCTAACTGAAGAAGAAATACCACATTCAGTAACTTGTATAGTAGAAGAACTATCAGAAGATAACAAAATGATGACCATCGGTGCCACAATTATCGTTGATAGAGAAAATCTGAAAAAAATAATAATAGGAAAAAATGGTAGTAAAATAAAAGAAATAGGTACTAGAGCCAGAAAAGATATAGAATCTTATTTCAATAAAAAAGTATATTTAGATTTATTTGTTAAAGTAGTACCAAAGTGGCGAGATAAAGAAAAATTTCTAAATATGATAGGATACAAAGATTTTTTGAATAAATAATAGTAGATAATCCCAATATATAATTAGGGTGATAAAATGAATAAAGAAGATCTTTGGCTATTATTTAAAAAAACCGGAAAAATAGAATACTATTTAAAATATAAAAGTCTTTGTAAAAAAGAGGGATAATATGTACAAAAAAATAGAAGGCATTATAATAAGTGAATATCCTATTGAAGAATCAAGTAAAATAATAAATATATTTACTACTGATGGAATAGTAGGAGTAGTAGCAAAAGGAGCAAAAAAAATTAAAAGTCCATTCTTTGCCACTACAAACAAATTATGTTATGGAATATTTGATATTGTATATAAAGAAAATGGACTATCAAGGCTAAAAGAAGCCAGTATAAGTAATGATTATCGAAACATAAAGAAAGATATAAAAAAAATATCATATGCAACATATATAACAGAACTAGCTACTCAAGTATATAAACATGAGAACAGAAAAGACATATTAGAATTATATATATCATGTTTAAATAAAATAGAAGAAGGTTATGATGCATTAGTAATAAGTAATATTCTAAAATTAAAACTATTAGATTATCTTGGAATAAAACCAGTAATCGATAGATGTGTAGAATGCGGTAATACCACTGATATAATAACTATATCAAGCTATTTAGGAGGTTATGTATGTTCTAATTGCTATAAGAATGAAAAAATAGTATCTCCCAAAACAATAAGTTTAATAAGAATGCTATATTATGTCGATGTATCAAAAATAACCAAATTAGAAATATCAGAAAAAATAAAAAAAGAAATCGATGATTTCACTAACGATTACTATGATCGTTATTCAGGAATATATTTAAAAAGTAAAATATTATTAGAAGGAATTAAATAAAATATATTAGAGGTGAATCTATGAATTCATTAAAATATATAATAATTCCTTTTTTTATTGCCATTCTTTCTCAAATAGTTAAAACAATTATAGAAACAATCAAATATAAAAAAATAAACATATCAAGACTATTTGATGGTATGGGTGGTATGCCAAGCACCCATTCATCTTTAGTAGCAAGTCTTACTACATTAATATATTTAAATTATGGTATAACATCATCATTATTTAGTATTTCTTTAATATTTTCATTAATAGTAATTTATGATTCAATGGGAATAAGATATGAAAGTGGAAAACAAGCAGAAGTAATAAATAATACCCTAGGAACCAATTTAAAAGAACCATTAGGCCACAAACCAATAGAAACATTAATAGGAGTATTATTTGGTATAGTATTATCAATCATATTAAACAAAATTAAATAGCAGGTAAAAATATATCTGCTATTTTTTTAAATTATTAATAATTTTAATAATATGATATAACCATTTATTAATAATAAGATCATAATTACCAAGACATTCATATACCTTGCCACCAAATCCCATTTTAAATAAATAGTCGCCATCTTTTTTATCCATACTTTTAATATTACCAAAGTTAAATATTTTATATCCCAAAGTAAGATATTTCTTAATAATTTCCCATTTAATTAAATGAGAAGAGTAAAAACCTTTAAGTTCTTCATTGAAAGCCTCATCCATAAAATATATCTCACGATTATTTTTAATAATTAATATAGCACCAATTATTACACTTTCTGGATATTTAGTATAAATATTAGTGGCCTTAATAATTTCATTATTATATTTAGAAATAAGCCTATCAGATTCCATTTTCTTATTTACCAAAGCATCACTCTTTTTAGCCCTAGCATTTTGCATAATTTGACTCAAATTATAATTTCTTTCTTCCTCTTTCTTCAAAAGAAAACGATAATTATTAATATATTGTTCAGGATTAATCTTAGCAAAATAAATTTCAGATGAATTAACATCACCATTAAAGTTATCAATAATTTTCTTAATTTCTTCATTGTTTAATTTATTATTAAGATTAAGCAATGTATCAATACTATTATTATCATCTTTATATATGGTAATAGATCTTTGAAGAGCTAATTTAATGTTCCTTTTAGTATTAGAATTAAACATTTTATAAGTTTCATCAGGAGTCTTTTCAGTTTCTAAAACAACTTTTCTTTCACTTGCTCTATTAGTTTTAACAAAAGAAAGCTCATCTAGCAATTTAATAATATTAGTATCAAAATAAATAACTTGTCCTTTTTTATCAAACATTTTATATGTAGTTTTATTATCAGTAGTTAAATAAACAAATTTCTTTTCTTTTAAATAATTTTTAAGACTAGTAATAAAATCTCTGAATAAATTATCATTATCATAATCAATAAGAAAACCTCCAGGAACATATCCAACTTTAAATTTAAGAACACTTCTTTCAAGTAATAAAACAGCTCCCATAATAGTATTATCATTTTCGTTAATAAACCCTAAAAATAATCTATTATAGTTGTTCATAATATTAGCATACTCTATAGTTTGAAAATAATTTCTAGAACTATGTAACTTAGAATAATTCTTAAATTGTATTTCTGTTAATTCAATAATTTTCATAAAATCACTCCAATAAACATTATATCATATAAAACATCAAAAAAACAATAAAACACTATTAATATTTTATAAATTATGATATACTAAATATAGATAAAATAGAAGGTGAACGTTATGAAACTATCAAAAAAAGAATTAAAAGCATTAGATGGTTATTTTAGATGTGCTAACTACTTAGCAGTAGGACAACTATATTTAGTTGATAACCCTTTGTTAACTGCTCCTCTTGAATGGAAGGATGTCAAGAAAAAAATAGTAGGTCATTGGGGCACAGTTCCAGGTCAGAATTTTATCTATGCCCATTTAAATAGAATAATAAAAAATAATGATTTAAATATGATATATATTTCAGGACCAGGTCATGGAGGCAATAGCCAAATAGCTAATACATATATTGAAGGTACATATTCTGATATATATAAAGACATAACCGAAGACAAAGAAGGATTAAAAAAACTATTCAAACAATTCTCTTTTCCAGGAGGAACATCATCTCACGCAGCACCAGAAGTACCAGGTAGTATCAATGAAGGTGGTGAACTAGGTTATAGCTTATCACATGCCTTCGGTGCCGTTTTTGATAATCCAGATTTAATAGCAGCCTGTGTAGTAGGGGATGGCGAAGCAGAAACAGGACCACTTGCAACAAGTTGGCATTCTAATAAATTTTTAAACCCAAAAGTAGATGGTGCAGTACTTCCAATATTACATTTAAATGGATATAAAATAAGCAATCCAACAATATTATCCAGAATAAGTGAAGATGAATTATTATCACTATTTTGGGGTTATGGCTGGAATCCATATTTAGTAGAAGCTCCAACCACTATTGAACTACATAAAAAAATGGCAAGTACATTAGATAAAATAATTAAAGATATAAAAAAAATCCAATATAATGCTAGATATAACAACAAAGTAGAACGTGTAAGATGGCCAATGATAATTTTAAAAACACCTAAAGGATGGACTGGACCTAAGTATGTTGAAGGCAAAAAAATAGAAGGAACTTTCAGAAGTCATCAAGTACCAATACCACTAGAAAATGATGAAGAATTAAGACAACTAGAAAAATGGCTAAAAAGCTATCATCCTGAAGAATTATTTGATGAAAATGGAAAAATTAAACCATATATTAAATCTATTGTACCATATAACAGAATGGGAGCAAGTCCATATGCCAATGGTGGAAAATTACTAAAAGAATTAAAAGTTCCAAATATTGAAAAATATAAAGTAGATGTAACGCATCCAGGCTGTATTGAAAAAGAAGATATGCGTGTTCTAGGAGAATTTATTCGTGATATCATTAAAGAAAATCCAAATAACTTTAGAGCTTTTGGACCAGACGAAACAATGAGCAATAGATTATCACATCTATTTGATACAACATCTAGAGTATGGTATTTAAATAGAAAGAAAGATGATGAATACTTATCACCAGATGGTCGAGTAATGGATTCATATTTAAGTGAACATACATGTGAAGGATGGCTTGAAGGATATATATTAACCGGTAGACATGGCTTCTTCGCTTCATATGAAGCCTTCATTCGTATAGTAGATTCTATGGCTAGTCAACATGCCAAATGGCTTAAAGTATCCAAAGAACTACCATGGCGTAAAGACATAGCATCACTAAATTATATATTAACATCAAATGTTTGGCAGCAAGATCACAATGGATATACTCATCAAGATCCTGGCTTTATAGACCATTTAGCTAACAAAAAAGCCGACATAGTAAGAGTATATTTACCTCCTGATGCCAATTGCTTATTATCTTGCTTTGACCATGTTATTAAAACAAAAAATTATATAAACGTAATTGTAGCATCAAAACATATGCGTCCTCAATGGTTATCTATGGAAGAAGCCAAAGAACATTGCGCTAAAGGAATATCAAAATGGGAATTTGCTAGTAATGATAAAAAAGGAGTAGACATTGTATTAGTCTCAATAGGTGATGCCCCAACATTAGAAAATATTGCAGCGGTAAAAATAATAAGAGAATATTTACCAGATATCAAAATAAGATTTATAAATGTCGTAGATTTAATGAAACTACAGCCAAATACTATGCATCCACATGGCTTAACAAATGCCGAATACAATAAACTATTTACTAAAGATAAACCAATAATATTCAATTATCATGGCTATCCAACATTAATACATGAATTTACTTATGAAAGAGAAAATAAAAACATATCAGTCCATGGTTACTTAGAAGAAGGAACAATAACAACAGCTTTTGATATGCGAGTAAAAAACAAAATAGATAGATATCATATTGTTATAGATATAATAAACCATCTAGATATATCTAAAACCCAAGAAGGCAAAAAAATAATAAAATTAATGGAAGAAAAATTAAAATATCATGATAAATATATAAAAGAATATGGTATAGATACAGAAGAAATAAGGAATTTTAAATGGGAGTGAGGTAAGAAATGAACCAGTTATTTGAAGAATATAATACTTATAAAGAATTAATAAGTATGAAAGAAAAGCTAAATAAAGAATTATTAAAGTTAAGTGGTACAAGAGATGAAACAAGTATAAAACAAATAAATACAATTGCTAAAGAATTAAGCCAAGTAAATGAAAAAATAGCCCAATATAATATCGATTCACTAACAAAAATAAGTAGTTACTTTAGTTGTAAAGATTCTTTTGATAAAGTATGCAAAGACATAAAAACAATAGAAGAACTATCAAAAGAATCAACAAAAGAAAAAGAAATAATTCCTTCTGCTGAAGGAAGAAATAAAAAAATAGATAAAGAATTATCAGAAGAGTATAAATCACTAGTGGAATATAAGAAAAAACTACAATCAAACTTCAGTAAATACTATAATGATATAAAAAATATAACAACAGTAGTAAATAATACTCAAACAAAAGAAAAAATATCACCTGTCCAAGCGCAAGTAGAGTATGTACTGCCAAAGATAAAAGGATATGAAGATTTAACAATTGATGAAAAAATAAAAGAAACAAAAGATAGATTAGAGAGAATATTCGCTACAAGTCTACTACCAAATCAAGGCAAAAAAATAATTGTAACTTATAATGGTGATAAAAAAACAATACCAAGAAAGTATCAAGGATACTTTAATGAAACAATGAAAGAATTAAGACTATTAGAAAGAAATAAAACAAACAATTTAACATCAACAAGTCAAACAAATGAACCACAACTAGTGGCAAAACCAATTATACAATATACAGTAGATCCAAAAACATTATCATCCGGTATTACTTCTTCACCGCAACCACTAACAGGAGCAGTTGGAAATGAAAATATATATCAAGATATATTTAATTACAAAAAATACACTCCAAAAGAGTTTGCCTCTTCAGAAGACAAAAAATTATTTGAAGAATTATTTAAAAAATGTCCTGAAGAGAAAAAAGAAGAAATATATGATAAATTATTTTCTAAAGAAGCTATTGCTAGAAGAAATCAACTAATAAGTAGTTTAACTAAACAAATAGAACTCGAACCAACATTTAGACAAACAGTAACTATAGCAAAATCGTATATTAATACAGTATCAAAAAAATTAGTAGATAAAGTAAAAAGTATAGGACTAAATATAAAAAATAAGAGTGAAAAAATAAAAGAACAAGCAAGTGATATAAAATATGAAGTTATAAACAGAACCATTAGATTTAAAGAAAATACTTGTCAAAAAGTAAATGAAACTAAAAATAAGATATGCGATATATCTAAAGAAAATGCTAGAAATCTCCAATTTGCTTTTGCTGAAATAAAAGAAGAAATGCAAAAACGACAAGAAAAAAGAAAATATACCAAAGATGATTTATTTGAAATAATAGCAAAATTACAAGAAGAAAATAGACTTAAAGAAAGAGAAATAAATCTATACAAGGCAAAAATAAAAGTATTAGAGCAAAATAGTCGTGGAGGCTATGTAGCTACCAGTATTATAACAATTATAGGGATACTAATATTATCAGGAACAATATTTACTATAATTGGAAGATTATTAAATCATTAGGAGAAAAATATGGAATTTAATATTATAAACGAAGAAAGTAAATTTAAATTAGGAAATATCTTATCAGTATTTAAAATTCCTGAAAGTGAAAAAGAAATAGTTTTATTTTCATTAGAAGGATTTGAAGATAATGATGAGTCAAACCTTCAAGTTGCATATATTAATACAGATAGCAATGGCTATGATTATATAGAAGAAATAAATGATGATAAAATATTGAAGAAAGCAATGCTAGCAGTAAAAGATATAATGGAAGTGATGAATAATGGATAATAAATTTAAAGTAATAGATGAAAATAATAACGAACTAGAAGCAGAAATAATAACTGTATTTGACTATAAAGAAAAAGAATATGTTATATATGCAATAAATAAAGATGAAGAAAATGCAGATATATGTGTATCATTATTAGAAAAAGATAGTAATAACTATCCAATATTCAAAGATATAAATGATTCAAAAGAAAAAGAAGAAATAGATAAAGTAGTAAAAGAAATAATAGAACAAATAAAATAAGTGACATTGTCACTTATTTTATTATACTATTAAATTCCTTAGGAATATTACTATTAAATACCATTAATTCTTTAGTAATAGGATTAATAATTTCTAATCTATTAGCATGAAGACAAAGCCTATCAATAGGATTAATTTTACATTTATATCTATAATCTCCTAAAATAGGATGCCCAATATCTGCCATATGACACCTAATCTGATTTCTCCTGCCAGTAGATATAAGAATTTTAAGCATACTATATTTACTATTACCACCAATTTTCTCATAATCCGTTATAGCAAATAGACCATCTTTATTTTTAGAAGAATAAACAAGTAAAGTTTTAGTTTGTTTCAAATAAGATTCAATATGTCCTTTATTAGCAGTTATTCCATCCACAATAGCGGTATATTCTCTTATTTTAGCCAAATCATTCCAATTATCCTGATATAACTTCTGTACCCTTTGACTTTTAGCAAACATAATAATACCAGAAGTATCAAAATCCAATCTATGAATAATAAATACTTTTTTATGTTCTTTCTTCAAATAATCAGACACCATTCTATATAAAGTATTAACTTTTTCATTCTTATTAGATATAGTAAGAATTTTACTAGGCTTATCAATAACTATAATATCATTATCCTCATATATAATATTAATATTATTATTAGCTTTCTTTTTATTAATCTCTACAACATCACCATCACACAATACATAATTATATTTAGTAACTATTTTACCATTAACAAAAACAACTTCATTTTTTAAAAGAGATTTAATATTATTTTTAGATTTACCATCAATATTATTTCTTAAATAATCAAATAATAAATAATTCCCATTAACAAAATACTTCATACTTCCTCCTGATAATATTATATAATATAACTTAAAATAAAAAAAGCCTAAATAACTTTTGTAAGTGTAAGTTTTTTATTCCTAGTATTAACAATACTATTAAATATACGTGCTTTTTCAATATCTTTATCATTATTTAAATTAACAAAAAGAGAAAAATTATTATTTTTAATAACCTGAACACCATTATTGATTGAAGCATACATAATATCATGTTTATCTTTAAAATCATTTCTAATAGCATCAATAAGTTCAGAAGCATCATCAGAAGCAAGTACTATACCATTTTTATAACATATAGAATTATTTTCTCTTTTAAAATAATTCTTTTCAATAATTATATTTATACCATCTAAATAGTTATTTAAAGTATCTTTAGTAACAATAATTCTATAATCATCACTACTATTAGAAATAAACATTAAATATTCCATAACAGATAAATAACTATTTAAAAAACTACTTTTTAATAACTTAATATCTTTCATATACATTATCCTTTCTTTTGCCACGTTTATTAACTTTATCACAAAATAAAAATAAAATCAAGTCCCAAAGTATATTATGTCAAAGAATAAAAAATATGATTGCTTTATTATAAAAACTTATGTATAATTAACTTAGGTGATAATATGAATTTAAAAGAAACATTAGCAAAAGACCTATTTACCAATATAGATTCTTATTGGGAAGTAATACCAAAAATAAAAGATTTTTTTCAGCTATTAAAGCAAAATATAGATGAAAAACATTATACAGAAATAAAAGAAAATATATGGATAGGTAAAAATGTAAGTATAGATGAAACAAGTATTATCAAAGGACCATGTATCATAGATGATAATACTATAATAGGACCATATGCTTATTTAAGAGAAAATACCATAATAGGACAAAATTGTCATATTGGGCACGCTGTAGAAATCAAAAACAGTATAATATTTAATAATTGTCAAATATCCCATTTTAATTATGTAGGAGATTCCATCATTGGAAACAATAGCCATTTAGCAGCAGGAGTAATAATAAGTAATTTAAAAAACGATGGTACAAATATCAAAATAAATAATATCGAAATTTCTCTTCGTAAATTAGGGGCCATAATTCATGACCATGTCGAAGTAGGATGCAATAGCGTTATTTATCCAGGAACTATAATTTATTCAAATGTAAGTATATATCCACTTACAAGAGTAAGAGGCGTAATAGCAGCAAATACTATTGTAAAAGATGAAAAAACAATAGTAGAAAGAATTAATAATAAGGACTAAACCAGTCCTTATTTTCATACTATTTTATAGGTGATAGTATGAAAAAAATATTAGTAGTATTTATAAGCATTTTAATTCTTATGCCAGAAGTAAAATCAAGTACCACTAGTGCATCATCATATATCCTAATGGATCAAAATACCGGTAGAGTATTATTATCTAAAGATAAAGATAGTCAAAGACTAATAGCATCAATAACTAAGATTATGACTTGTATACTAGCCTTAGAAAGTGGTAAGTCAGAAGATGTAGTAATAGTAGATGATAATGCTACTTCTGCATATGGTTCAGGTATTTATATAGAAGTAGGGGAAGAAATAAAACTAAAAGATTTATTATATGGTTTAATGCTAAGAAGTGGTAACGATGCTGCCTCTATGATAGCAGCTTATGTATCGGGAAGCGTCGAAGAATTTGTAAAATTAATGAATAACAAAGCTAAAGAACTAGGTATGAAAAATACCATCTTTTATACCCCTAGTGGACTTCCAACACCACATGGTAATTTATCATCAGTATATGATATGGCCATTCTTACCAGATACGCCATGCAAAACAAAGAGTATAGAGAAATAGTAAGTACTAAAAAATATAAAACAGCAACAAATAAAAAAACCTATATATGGCACAATAAAAATAAATTATTAAAATACGATTATATAACAGGTGGAAAGACCGGATATACCGAAGAATCAGGAAGAACACTAGTAAGTACTGCTAATATAGATAACATGAATTTAATAGTAGTAACAATAAGAGATAGTGATGACTGGAATACTCATTTAGAATTATATAATTATGCTAAAGATAACTATATATCATATAAAGTATTAAATAAAAATAAATTCAACCTAATAGGGGATACCTACTATAAAGGAAATACCTTCTATATAAAAAAAGATGTCTATATACCACTATTAAAAAGTGAAAAAAAATCTCTAATAAGCCATATAAAATTAGAAAAAAAGAAAAAATATAATAGTGGGGACAAAGTAGGAGTAGTAGAAATATATCTAAAAGAAAAATTACTACATGAAGAAGATATCTACATATCAAAAGAAAAAAAGAAAAAAAGAAATAAAATAAAAGCGTGGTTTAATGATTAATTATATATGGGGAGTATTTATAATATTAGGAATAACATACAGTATAATAAATAAAGATCCCAATCTAACAAATAATCTTCTTACTAGCGGAAAGAATTCTATAGATATGATATTAACAATTCTTCCACTTATGTGTCTTTGGCTTGGAATCACCAAAATAGCGGAAGCTTCATCTCTATTAACTCTAGTAAGCAAAAAACTATCAAAAGTAGTAAGAATAATATTCCCTGAGATTCCCAAAGATCATCCCGCCATCGGATATATATCCTCAAATATCGTTATGAATATGTTAGGACTAGGAAATGCTGCCACACCATTTGGTATAAAAGCCATGGAAAAATTAAAAGAATTAAATAAAAATAAAGATGTAGCTTCACGTAGTATGATAACATTCTTAGTAATAAATACATCTTCTGTAACCATAATTCCCACTACTGTAATAAGTCTAAGATTATTACATGGATCAATAGATGCCTCAGAAATAATACCAGTAACTATTCTAACAACATTTATATCAACATTTATAGCCCTAATATTAGATAGAATATTCTACTTAGTATGGAGGAAGACATGATAAATATAATAGTTCCTTTATTAGTAGTAATAATAATAATTTATGGTATTTATAAAAAAGTAGATATCTTTGATACCTTTCTATTAGGAGTAAAAGAAGGATTAAAAGTATCAATAAATCTATTCCCAACGATATTTGCCATGGTAATAGCTATAACGATGCTAACAAATAGCAATTTAATACTAGATATAAGTAACATATTAGGAGGAGTATTAAATAAGATAAAATTTCCTAAAGAAGTATTACCATTAGCCCTTCTAAAACCAATATCCGGATCAAGTTCATTAGTAATTCTAAACGATATTCTAGCAAGATATGGACCAGATAGTTTCATAGGAAGAGTAGCATCAGTAATGCAAGGTTCAACAGATACAACAATTTATATAATAAGTTTATACTTCTCCAGTATCGGTATAAAGAAAATAAGATACTCCCTTATCGTAGGCCTTTTAGCGGATTTAATAAGCGTCATCTTATCACTATTAATAGTATCAATGTATTTTAATTAAAAATATAATAAAAAGTAGGAATCACTTCCTACTTTAAATTTTAATTGGTACCAGCCAAGGGACTTGAACCCTCACACCATCACTGATAGTAGATTTTGAGTCTACCGCGTCTACCATTCCGCCAGGCTGGCATCACTACTAAATTATATAATAAATTTAGTAGAAAGTAAATATTATTTTACATTTTTCTTAATAAACATTGCATCTCCGAACGAAAAGAAACGATATTTATTATCTACTGCATACTTGTAGGCATCAAGAATAATATCTTTACTAGAAAAAGCTGATACAAGCATAATTAAAGTAGACTTAGGCAAATGAAAATTAGTAATAAGTCCATCTATACCCTTGAATTCATATCCAGGATAAATAAAAATATCTGTCCATCCAGAACATTCCTTAAATCCACCATATTTACTCATAATAGTTTCAAGTGTTCTAGTAGTAGTAGTACCAACAGAAATAATATTTCTTTTATCCTTCTTAGCATCACTAAGAATTTTAGCACTATTCTTACTCATACTATAAAATTCCGAATGCATCTTATGTTTAGTTACATCCTCTACATTAACAGGTCTAAAAGTACCAAGTCCTACATGTAACGTAATATAACATATAATAACACCTTTCTTTTCAATTTTATCTAAAAGTTCCTTCGTAAAATGAAGACCAGCCGTTGGAGCAGCAGCACTACCAATATTTTTAGCATATACAGTTTGATACATATCATTATCTTCAAGTTTAGTCTTAATATAAGGCGGAAGAGGCATACTACCAAGTTCATCAAGAATTTCATAGAAAATACCATCATAAATAAAATCAAATACTCTAATACCTTCATCATGAACTTCCGTGCATTTAGCTTTAAGTTTTCCTTCCCCAAAAGAAATAACAGTACCAGTTTTAACCCTTTTAGCGGGTTTAACTAAACATTCCCATCTATCATCACAAATATTCTTAAGTAGTAATAGTTCAATAACTGCTCCTGTATCATCTTTAACACCAATAATTCTCGCAGGCAAAACCTTAGTATCATTAAGAACCAAAACATCACCCTTATTTAAATAATTAATAATGTTGTAAAATTTATCATCAATCTTATCACCAGTATCCCTATCTAAAACCAACATTCTAGATTCCGCTCTATCTTCTAAAGGAACCTGTGCAATAAGTTCATTAGGTAAGTAATAGTCAAAATCATCAGTTTTCATATATCTTTCCTTCTTTCCTTAAGTATTATATAACAAAAATAACATTATAGCAATTATAAAAATAAAACATTACCATATTTACAAAATCACAAAAATATAGTAATATTATTATAGTAGGAAGAAAGAAGGAATAAAGTGAAAAAAAGAATAATATTAATACTAATAATGACTCTTACATTACTATCAGGATGTAAATTAAATATAGATACTGATTCAATGAAAGACATAAAAGTATATACTACAATATATCCAATAAGATATTTGATAGATAGTCTATATGGAACAAATAGTACCATATATAGTATATATCCATCCGGAGTAGAACCAAAAGACTTTCAAATATCAGATAAAAAACTAGAAGAATACTCCCAAGCAGATCTATTTGTATTCAATAGTTTAGATAAAGAAAGAGATTACGCTGTAAAAATGATAAATAAAAATAAGAAATTAAAAATAATAGATGTATCAATGGGAATGACATATGATAATGACGTTGCAGAATTATGGTTAAACCCATATAACTATTTAATGATGGCTCAAAACACCAAGAATGGATTATTAGAATATATATCAAATCCATATCTAATTACAAATGATGAAGGAACAGGTGTAGAAGATAAATATGAGGCATTAAAATATGATTTATCACGTTTAGATGCAGATATTAAGGAAACAATATCATTATCCTCATATGATACAATAGTAGTAGACAATGATGTATTTAACTTTTTATCTAAATACAATTTAAATGTTATATCATTAGAAGAAGATGACAAACTAACAGATATAAAAATAAATGAAGTAAAAAAACTAATAAATGAAGGCAAGATAAAATATATATATTCATCAAAAACAGAAACAAATAATACTTGTAAAAAGTTAATAGAAGACTATGGAGTAGAGTTAGTAACCTTTAATACAATGGAAACAGTAGATGGGGGGATAACCAATTCCAATGAAAACTATGTAACAGTGATGAACAACAATTTAGAACTATTAAATAAAGAATTATATAAATAAATTTTAAAAAAGACTTGTCAAAGTAAAAAAAATGTAATATAATTATATTGCATTTACGGCGAGATAGCTCAGTTGGCTAGAGCATTCGGTTCATACCCGAAGGGTCGAGGGTTCGAATCCCCCTCTCGCTACCATATAGATTATAAACTCAAACTTAGTGTTTGAGTTTTATTATAATTTTTATAATAAATAAAATAGGTGGTTTCTCACCCGCGCAGAAAGCCTAAGGTCTTTCTGCAGTAATTTAGAGCCTAAGGTCTCTAAATTAAAAAAATGAATAGATGCCTATTCATTTACAAAATTATCAGGTATTAATAAATCAATATAATTAATAATATCTTCTTTAGTATATTTATTACCATACATTAACCATTCAAAACAAATATTAGTAACACCACCAATATAAAATCTAATAATAATTTCATTAGGAATATTTTTAGATATTTTTTTGTCATTAATTTGATTAATAATAGCTCTACTCAAAATATCATATAAAATATCATTAGTAATACTATTTCTATTATTAATCATTATAGCTATATAAGTATCTCTTTTTTTCTGAATATGAAGAAGAAGAAGCTTAATAATTTCAATATAATACTCTTTAGTATTTTTTTCAATATTATTTTCTTTAGTAATTTCCTCAGTAAGAGAATCTTTCAAACTATTAATATATTCTTCTAAAAGATCATATTTATCAGCATAATGATCATAGAAGGTAGAGCGATTAATAAGTGCTTCATTACATATATCAGATACCTTTATTTGTTCAAATGGTTTACTTTTCATAAGTTCTTCAAAAGCATTATATAAAGCTTTCCTTGTCTTAATTATTCTTAAATCCTTCTTTTTTTCATCCATTCTTCATCACCACCAATATTATAACTCTTTTCCATACAATTGTAAAGATAAACATCACGACGTTGATTATAATAGACATTTTCCCACATATGTAGGTTAACATACAACAATTAAAATTTTGTTAGTGAAATATATAAAAAAATAGAATATAATGTTTTGTGTGTTGAGGGGAGAGGATATAAAAATGAAGAAAATAGGCAAACTCATCTGTAAGTATAAAACAATTATATTATTAATTTCATTAATACTAATAGTTCCATCATTTATCAATATGAAACTAACAAAGATAAATTATAATATTTTAGTATATTTACCAGACGATATTGAAACAATGAAAGGACAAAATATTCTAGCGGATGATTTCAACATGGGAGCTTTCTCAGTTACCGTATTAGAAAACATGAATGCTAAAGATATTTTAAAACTAGAAGACAAAATAAGAGATATTGATGGTGTAGCCAAAGTTATAACTGGATATGATGTTCTAGGAACAGAAATTCCAGCTAGTATCTTACCGACAGATATTCGTAGTAAATTAAGCAAAGATAATAACGATATAATGTTAATAACATATAATGATGCAACATCTGCCGATACAACATTAAACGCTGTAACAAAAGTTAGAGAAATAACTAAAGACACCTGTAAAGTTGGTGGCATGAGTGCCATGCTACTAGATACCATGGACTTAGCCCAAAGAGAGATAACCATATATATAGTAATAGCAGTAGTACTATGTATTCTAGTACTAGAATTATCCCTAAATTCATATTTAGTACCAATATTAGTAATGTTAAATATTGGTATGTCAATACTATATAATTTAGGAACCAATCTAGTATTTGGCGAAATATCATATATAACAAAAGCTCTAGTAGCAGTACTTCAGCTTGGAGTAACAACAGACTTCTCGATATTCCTATATCACTCTTATGAAAGCAAGAAAGATAAATATAAAACTAAAGAAGAAGCAATGACCGAAGCAATATCCGAAACATTCATATCAGTATTAGGAAGTTCACTAACAACAATAGCAGGCTTCCTAGTATTATGTACAATGAAGTTAACATTAGGAAAAGATTTAGGCTTAGTAATGGCTAAAGGAGTATTATTAGGAGTAATAACAACATTAACAGTATTTCCAGTATTATTATTATATTTTGATAATGCTATTGAAAAAACAAAACACAAAAGCCTATTACCAAAGTTCACTCATTTAAATAATTTTGTAATAAAAAATCATAAGATAATATTTACTTTATTTATAATATTATTAGTACCAATGTACTTAGCAAACTCTAAAGTAGGTGTATATTATAAACTAGATGAAACACTTCCAAATACATTAGATAGTGTAATAGCAAATAACGAATTAAAACAAAAGTTTAATATTGTATCACCAGAAATAATATTAATAGATAAAGATATGAAAACAAATGATATAAATAGCATGGTAAAAGAAATAGAAAAAACACCGGGCGTAGATTTCGTATTATCGTTCAGCTCATTAGGAATAGATAAAAACTTATTAAGTGATGATATGTTAAGTATTATCGAAAGTGATAAATATGAAATGTTATTTCTAAATTCAACTTACGATATAGCAAGTAATGAACTAAATGATCAAGTAAATAAAATTCAAAGTATTATAACAAAATATGACAAAGATGGTATTTTAGCAGGAGAAGGACCACTTATGAAAGACTTAGTAAAAATAAGTGATACAGACTTTAGTAACGTAAACAATTCATCTATAATCTGTATATTACTAATAATGCTATTTGTACTAAAATCATATACATTACCATTACTACTAATATCAGTAATAGAATTCGCAATATTTACCAATATGGCAGTACCATATTTTAGCGGTGAACTCTTACCATTCGTAGCCCCAATAGTATTAGGAACAATACAATTAGGAGCCACTATTGACTATGCAATACTTATGACAACAACATATTTAACAAATAGAAGAAGTGGTAAAGAAAAAGAAGATGCCATAAGAATTACCATGGCATCAGTAGTACCATCAATCATAGTAAGTGGATTATGCTTCTTCGGAGCAACATTCGGAGTAGGAATATATTCAAAATTAGAGATGATAGGTTCATTATGTACTCTAATATCAAGAGGAGCCCTAATAAGTATGGCCTTTGTAATATTAATATTACCATCAGTATTATTAATATTTGATAAATTAATAATAAAGACAACTATTAAGGAAAGAAAGGAGAAACCAAAAATGAAAAACATAACAAAAAAGAATATAAAAAAAGTACCAGCATTTTTAATGCTAGCAGTAATGATCTTTAATGCAGTACCAGTATATGCATTAGAAAAAGATGAGACAGTATATACAAAATTAGATAATACCGGTAAAGTAAAAAACACTTCTGCCGTTGAAAGATTATCATGTACTACCGATGAAGATATTAAAGACTTATCTAACTTAGAAGATATATTAAATATAAGTGGTGATGAAAAATATACCAAAGAAGAAAATACATTAACTTGGAAAGCTAATGGAAACGATATATCATATAGTGGTACAATAAATAAAGAATTACCAATATCAGTAAAAATAACTTATTACCTAGATGGTAAAGAGAAAAAATTAGAAGATATTCTAGGTAAAAAAGGAAACGTAACTATTAAACTAAGCTATGAAAACAAAGATAGCCATTACGTAAATGGAAATAGATTATATACACCATTCGTTGCCGTAGTAGGTACTATAATAGATACCGATAATAATAAAAATATCACTGTATCAAACGGAAAAGTAGTAAATAATGGTGTTAATGCTATCGCCGTAGCTTTAGCAACTCCAGGATTATCAGATAACCTAGGAATAGCTTCATTAAATACTATGAACGATGTAGCCATAAATATGGAAACGACAAAATTCGAATTACCAAGTATCTACTCAGTAATAACACCAAAAGTAATAGAAAGTAGTGACTTAGAAGTATTTAACAAATTAGACTCTTTATATAGTAGCATGGATTTATTAAAGAGTTCAATGGATACTATTGAAGAAGGTGCAAAAAAATTATACGAAGGAACAAGTACTTTAAGCAGTGCTACTACAAAGATACATACTAATATACAGTCAATAAATAATACCATTATGGATATCGAAAATGGCAATGTAGATACTAAGGAAGGACTAGAATCACTACTAGAATCACTAACAGAATTAAGAAAAATGTTAGGTACAGATGATAGTGAAGAAATAAAAGCCATCATATCACAAAACCATGAAGCATTAGGTAAATTACTAGGAAACATCAAAGATATCAAAGAATTATATGATAACTATAATTTAGCTAACATGGATAATAGAACTATCATGAATTTAACCGAAGACTTCTACAAAAACTATGGTTTAACACTAACCGAAGATGAAGTATTCGATATGAACATTAAACTAGTAAATACAAAGTATGCATATGAATCAGCATATAATGATAACGTAAATATATCTAATATAATAGGTAACAATAGCGAAAAATTAGAAGAATATTTAGCTAAACTAGAAGAAATAAATAAAAAGATAGATACAATGGTAGATATAATCAATCAAAAACTAACAGAATTAGGCTTCCATGTAGTAACAATGGAAGATGCATCAAATCACATCAAAGAAAACTATAATATTCTTATGAGCAAAGAAAACGAATTATATAATGGTGTCACTGCCTTAAATGATGGTAGTAGAATGTTAAAAGAAGGCATTGAAAAATATAACAACGAAGGTATAGCAGTATTATATAACTATTCAAAACAAGTAGAAAGCATGGAATCAAAACTAAAATCATTAGTAAAATTAGGTGAAGAATATCAAACATTTACTATGAAAGAAGATAGTGTTAAAGGTAATACAAAATTTATCTTAATAGTAGATGGCGAAAAAGCCAAAGAAGAAGTAAAAAATACAAAAACTAAAGATTCAAAAGTAACATTTTGGACAAAAGTAAAAGATTTATTCAAATAAGGGTTCTTTGTCAAATAGTGTGGGTGAATAAAAATTCACTATGATAAAGTAACTAT